>JACCDO010876021.1_pt1 | contig 10410 bp, 10 predicted proteins | sample 7446101 | NCBI WGS metagenome assembly JACCDO01 (sample SAMN15323440, study PRJNA562643) | freshwater metagenome | isolation source: river surface water | place: USA:Blue River Watershed | collected 2017-08-16
CTTCGATTGCCACTGCATCAGTTCTGGCAATCAAATAGAAAGAGTCTTCGCCTCGGGCCGAGACTGCAGCTTTAATGCGATCGACCATCTCCTGCGTTGCAACAACTTCTTTGTTAGGACGATGTCCACATCGTTTGGCTAAAACTTGATCTTCAATTTGAGCTGCTGCAGCGCCGGCAGAAATTAATGATTTGATCGTTCGCGCAATATTAAATGCCGATGGGCCAAATCCAGTATCGATATCTACTAGCAATGGCAGGTCACATACCGAGGTAATTCGTCTTACATCAATTAGAACATCTTCTAGGGTGAGAATTCCGAGATCTGGAACTCCGAGCGATCCAGCAGAAACTCCGCCACCAGAAAGATAGATTGCTTTAAAACCAGCGGACTTAGCTAGAAGTGCATGATTGGCATTGATTGTTCCGACAATTTGTAGCGGTGATTCATCGCGAAGAGCTTCGCGGAACCGTTTGCCAGCCGGAATCACTACGCGAATCTATCACCGAGTTGGTCTTGCAGTCTAAGCAGATCGAGAGCAGCAACAGTGCTGTCATACCCCTTATCTTCTTTACTGCCATCAGCTCCTGATCTTGCGATGGCCTGCTCAACATTATCGACAGTTAGAACTCCAAAACCAATTGGTTTTCCAAGTTCCAAAGTTAAATTCATGATTCCATTTGTGACGCCTTGGCAGACATAATCAAAATGTGGAGTCTCTCCTCGTACAACAACTCCAAGTACAACTGCTGCATCTGCGCCATTTTCTAATGCGTATTTTGCAGCTAAGGGAAGTTCAAAAGATCCAGGTACTTCTAAAACTTCATAATCGGTTACCTGTGCATCACTTAGTGCGCGTTTTGCGCCAAGTACAAGAGCATCACAAATCTCACTATGCCAACGTGCCGTTATTATGCTTACTTTCGCATCGGAAAGATCTTTAAGCTTTATCTTTGGTGCTGGTCCCGACATCGCTCTGCCTTTCTAGTAATAAATGACCCAAACGATCCCTCTTTGTCTGAAGATATTCTTGATTGTGCGGATTTGCTGCGGATCGCAACGGTTGTATCTTGGTATTAATTCCAGATTTAATTAGAGTTTCGGCTTTCTCAGGATTATTAGTTAGCAACGTTACTGAATCGATATGAAGTTCTTTTAAAATTTCTGCGGCATCTGAAAAATCTCTCTCATCAATATTGTGTCCTAAGGCAAGATTGGCGTCGACCGTGTCCAGTCCAGATTCTTGCAATAAATATGCCCTCAATTTCTCACTTAATCCAATGCCTCTGCCCTCTTGGTCGCGAAGATAAATAATTACACCACTGCCAACTTTGGAGATCTCCGCAAAAGTATCAGCAAGTTGATCACCACAATCGCAACGTTGCGAGCCAAAAACATCACCAGTCAAACATTCAGAGTGAATTCGAAGTAGGACTGGCTCCTTCTTGATATCTCCCAATTTCAAAATAGCGTGCGTTACGCCGCCTTTTCCTGAAAAAGAAGTTATTTGCCAATCTTGATTAGCACGTGGCAGTTTTGCCCAATTGAGCGATTCACTTAAGTTTGTCCCAAGACTCTGAGAATCTTTTGCAAGCTCTTCAATAGTAACAATTGGAATGTGATGTTCAGCAGCAAATTTGAAGAGACTCTCTCCTCGCATCATCGAGCCATCCTCATTTACCAATTCGCAAATAACACCAACCGGCTCTCTACCGGCTCGAAGACACATTTCAATAATTGCTTCAGTGTGACCTCTACGTTCTGCTAATCCGCCGGGAACTGCAATCAACGGAAAAATATGGCCCGGCCTAATAAAGTCTTCTGCCCGCGCATTAGGATCTGAAAGCGCTCTAATTGTGTTCGCTCTTTCCGAAGCGCTAATGCCGGTCGTTATTCCATGTTTTACATCAACTGTAACCGTAAAAGCTGTTCGCTTAGTATCCTGATTATTTTTAACCATAAGAGGAAGATGTAATTCGCGAGAGCGAGTTTCCGTCATAGCAACACAAATAACACCCGAGGTATGGCGGATCATAAATCCAATTTTCTCCGTACTCGCTGCACTGGCAAGCAAGAATAGATCGCCTTCATTCTCGCGATCTGCATCATCAGTGACAATTACAAAATCGCCATGCGCAAACTTTTCGATTGCATTCTTTAGTGATATTGGATCAGACATATTTCTTAGCTTCCATGAGGCGCTCTATATATTTCGCCAGAATATCAACCTCTATATTGAGTAAATTTCCTGGCTTTTTAATGCCCAAATTAGTTTTCGACAAAGTCTCAGGGATCAACCAGAGGGTTACTTCATTATCCAAAATATTGCCGACTGTTAAAGAAACACCATCGACAGTTATCGAGCCTTGATTGACAATGTATTTTGCTAAATTATTCGGGATCTCAATTACAAACTTATTCCATTTCTCTCCCTCAGAGTTCTCCTTTACCTTGGCAACTCCATCAACATGCCCTTGGACAATATGACCACCAAATCTTGAATTCGCTGCCATGGCAAGTTCCAAATTAACTAAGTCCCCAACTCTTAAATTCCCTAGCGATGTCAAATTTAGAGTTTGAATCATCACATCTGCTTGAAATGACTCGCTATTTTTTGAAATTGCTGTCAAACAAACGCCATTTACACTTATAGAGTCTCCGATATTGAGTTCAGATAAAAGCGTTGTCTTAATAGTAATAAGTGCTGACTCCGCTCGTTTTTCCAGAGCTATAACTTCACCTTTATCGGCGACTAAACCAGTAAACATTATGAGCTCCGTTTCATGAGATGAATTCGAAGATTAGGATTATCAGTACCTAGAGTTACTACTTCTCGTATTTCAAATTCAATCCGATCTTGAATATTAGTTACTCCCAAATCAGTAACGACAGATTTACTTCCACCGAGAAAAGTTGGGGCCTGGTAAAGAAAAATCTCATCTGCGAGGCCATCACGTAGAACTGCTGTCGTCAATCCGGGCCCAGCTTCAACCAAAATTCGATTCCAATCATTTTCGCTTGCTAATTGCAATAGCTGCGATAGATCATGATTTTGAAGAAAATATGTAACTGCGCTTCCCTTTCTAATTTCAGCTTCCAGAGGAACTTGGCGATTGCCTACGACTACTCGAGCAGGATTAAATTCGGTGATTCCATTGCGATCTACATTTCGGACAGTTAATGCAGGATTATCTGCGAAAACTGTTCCGGTGCCGGTAATAATCGCGTCGCACTCACTACGCAAAAGTGCGACATCGGCTCTAGCACTTTCAGAGGTAATCCATTTAGAACTGCCATCTTGCGCTGCAATTTTTCCATCTATTGAGGTAGCTAGTTTCAATGTGATGTACACATTTCCGGTTCTTATTTTTTTCAACCATGCGCGATTGGAGAATTCGACTTCATTCGAAAGGATGTCCTGCGTGACTTCAATTCCCGAATTTTGAAGAGACTTAGCACCACCGCTCGCTACCTTATTCGGATCAGAAACGGCGTATATGACTCTCTTTATACCTGACTTAATAATTCTTTCTACGCAAGGTGGAGTTTTACCGTGGTGATTACATGGCTCAAGGGTCACTACCAAAGTTGCGCCCTTTGCTTTTTCTCCGGCAGCATCCAGTGCATTAACTTCAGCATGTGCGCCGTGGTTAGCTCGAGAGTGAAATCCTTCACCAACTAAATTTCCGGCAGCATCGATAACTACTGCGCCGACAATGGGATTTGGATAAGTAAGTCCGAGGCCAAAAAGTGATAACTCATTTGCGCGACGCATCGCCGCTTCAATTGAGTACATCGCAACCTCCGGAAGATTTCCGGGGTGCAAAAAAGACGCGCGACTATCGCGCGAATTGTTCCCTCTCATCCGGACTTTAACCGTCGGTTCTGGAATTTCACCAAATCCACCGATAGCTGGCGGCTAGCGGGTCGCAGACTTTAACTGCCGGTTCGGAATTACACCGACCCCGGAAACAACAGATTAAGTCTAACTTAACTCTGCCTAACTCAACTCCGGATCGGCCAGTTCAAACTTTCCTTTACCAATCTGTCCCTGCTTGCGATAACTCTCAAGTTTGGCTCTGGTATCCGCGATATCAAGGTTACGCATCGTTAATTGGCCAATGCGATCTTCTGGTCCAAATGCGGCATCAGAAGTTCGTTCCATAGAAAGTCGATCTGGCTGATAAGAGAATCCGTCTCCCTGGGTATCAATTATTGAGTAATCATCCCCACGACGTAACCGTAACGTCACTGTTCCTGAGACAGTTGTAGCTACCCAACGAGTTAAAGATTCACGAAGCATCAACGATTGTGGATCAAACCATCTTCCTTCGTAAAGGAGACGTCCCAATCTTCTTCCTTCAGAAAAATAATTTGCCAATGTATCTTCGTTATGTATTGCAGTTAGTAGTCTTTCGTAAGCAATAAATAAGAGAGCCATGCCCGGCGCTTCATAAATTCCCCGGCTCTTTGCCTCAATAATCCGATTCTCAATTTGATCAGACATGCCAAGTCCATGGCGACCACCGATGGAATTTGCTTCACTTATCAAAGCGACAGAGTCTTTAAAATCTTTACCATTAATTGCGACCGGTCTACCTGAAAGAAAAGTAATTTTTACATCTTCACTTTTGATATCGATTTCAGAGTTCCAAAACTTAACTCCCATAATTGGTTCAACAATTTCAATCGAGCTATCAAGTTTTTCAAGTTCTTTAGCTTCATGAGTTGCACCCAAAATATTTGCGTCTGTCGAGTATGCCTTCTCCGCACTATCTCGATAAGGCAAGTTTCGAGCAGAGAGCCACGTGGACATTTCACTTCGGCCACCTAATTCGCTTACAAAGTCTGCATCAAGCCAGGGCTTATAAATTCGCAGTTTTGGGTTTGCCAGTAAACCGTAACGATAAAAACGTTCGATATCGTTACCTTTATAAGTAGAACCATCTCCCCAAATCAAAACGTTATCTGTAAGCATGTTTCGAACTAGAAGTGTTCCGGTGACAGCTCGACCTAATGGCGTTGTATTGAAATAGATTCTGCCACCAGTTCGAATGTGAAATGCTCCGCAAGCCAGAGCCGCCAAACCTTCTTCGACTAAAGTTTCTTTACAATCGACCAATCGCGCAATTTCTGCGCCATAACTTTTTGCTCGATCTGGAATAGAAGCAATATCGCTCTCGTCATATTGACCAAGATCTGCAGTGTAAGTGCAAGGAATGGCACCTTTTTCACGCATCCAAGCAACGGCGACCGAGGTATCTAATCCTCCAGAGAAAGCAATTCCGACTTTCTCGCCTTTTGGCAGTGAACCCAGAACTTTCTGCGACATATGCCAAGCCTACTTTACTGATCTGGCAGGTAGTGCCGATATCTCTTTAGATAGCTCATTTAATAGGTAAGGAGAAACCTGCCATTGCTCCAAGAGAGATTGGAGATTTTGCAATTCCGAACTGGGGTCTGAAGTTTTACTCGCTGCTGCCCGAATCATCAAATTTCTAGAGGTATGTTCGAGAGAAATGAATTCAATTATCTCTGACTTATAACCAAATATTTTAAGCACTTGCGCTCGAATAGAATCAGTTAACAAGTCAGCAAATCGCTCTTTAACAATTCCGTGCCTCAAGATTAATTTCATATTGTCGTTTGTAGCTCTTATTTGTGCATTTAAATCATGATGGCAACATGGAGATACGAGAATAGCTTTAGCTTTAGATCGAATTGCGAATGCAATTGCATCATCTGTTGCGGTATCGCAAGCGTGTAGCGCCATAACTATCGAGTAATGTCCTAGGGCTACCAGATTAATGTCAGATTGAAGAAAACTAATTCTTGAAGCAAGACCCAACTTTTCAGCAATTCCTCGATTTCGAATTATCAAATCTTTACGGTTATCAACCCCGATAACTTTGACTGGAATGCCCTTAAGCTCGAGATATCGATAAGCGGCAAAACTTAAATAGGCATTACCACAGCCGAGATCTGCAATAGAGATTTCTTTCTCTTCGGTCAGGCTTGGCAAAAGACTTTCTATTAATTTGAGAAATTCATCCACTTGCTTGTATTTATCACTTTGCCGAGGAATCAATTCTCCGTTGTTATCTGCGATTCCAAGGGATTGAAATATTGGATCTGAGATTGGAATATGTCTTTTCTTCCTGCGATCATGATCAAGACTTGAATCTATAGCTGTTAAATCCCCCTGAGATTTTCTGATCTTTAATCTTTTATCATCCAAAATCTGGATTTCGTAAATTTCCCCTGCCGACTCAATTCGGATATTTGAATAACCTGCATCGATAAATTGAGAAAGATCAATATTTCCCGGAAGATGATTTTTAGTTATATCTTTTCGGCCATCATGAGCGACTGTTTGTAGATGGATTATTTTCTTTATCAAAACTGGGCGAATATCTATTCGTACGAAATCCGGCTCAAACCCTTTGCGTTTCCCAGAAACCACGACGCGGCGCAATGCATTGACATCTCTAAGTAAAGAGTTTGCAAGGGCTAAATTTTCCATAAGAGTTCTCAATCCTACGGCTATATTTAAATAGCTTTGCTACCATTAAGTTTGGTGATTATTGATCGAAGAGACTTTCTAGCTGGAGTAACTGTCGGAATTGTCGCTCTCCCGCTCGCCCTAGGTTTTGCAATTACAACCGGAGCCTCACCTAGCGCCGGTTTAGTCACCGCAATTGTTGCCGGATTTGTAGCAGCGATCTTTGGTGGTTCAAATTATCAAATCAGCGGACCAACTGGAGCCATGACCGTTGTTCTTGTTCCAATAGTTGATAAATACGGCTATAGCTCGCTCTTTCTTATTGGAGTAATAGCTGGCGTTTTAATGATTTTGATGTCGGCACTTCGACTGGGAAGATTTATTGATTCAGTCCCTTGGGCTGTTATGGAAGGATTTACTCTCGGGATTGCAATAATTATCGCGCTACAGCAAATCCCGTTGATTTTTCAAGTAGAGAAAGCGATGGGATCACATACATTAAATATTGCGTTCTCAACATTTAAGAATGCGATATCAGGTTCGCTTAATTGGACCTCGATATTTTTAGTTATCTTTACTCTGACATTGAAGCGAAGCTGGCCAAGACTTAAGAAAAAATTAAGAATCAAAGCTCACTTGCCGGCCAGTATGGTTGCTGTTGTATTCGCAACAGTCCTGACTCAGCTCCTAGATTTACAGTTGTCGAAAATAGGTGACTTGCCTCGAATTGGTGATCTGATCGGAGAAATTACAATCCCCGAGATTCCATTATTTTCTCTGATTTACGCCGCAGTTATTGTGGCGCTGCTCGGCGGAATCGAATCCTTACTTTCAGCGCGAGTGGCTGATGCGATGGCAATTAAGCGCGCTCATCAAGAAGGAGATGAATTCACGGAAAAGCATCAACCAAATAGGGAGTTATTTGGTCAGGGCCTTGCCACGATTGCTTCAGCTATAGCCGGAGGCATGCCCGCAACCGGTGCGATAGCTCGAACCTCTGTAAATGTTCACTCGGGTGCCCGAACCAGAATCTCCGCAATTACTCATTCATTATTCTTATTGGCTGTTGTTCTCTTTCTTGGACCACTAGTTTCAGTAATACCTACAGCTGCGCTTGCTGGTGTTTTACTAGGTACATCTCTAAGAATTGCTAATCCATCAAGTATTCGGGAAGCCTGGCAAACTACTTTCGAAATTCGAACGGTCTACCTGGTCACTGCTATAAGTGTCGTAGTTATAGATTTAATCTGGGGAATCTTGATTGGAATACTTTTAAATGAGCTACTTAACCGCAATTTAAAACGGAAGAAGTACAAGAAGAATAGTTAGTCCGCCGGCAAGTAGTACTGCTTGGCCAAAAATAGTTAATGCCGTCTTTCGATCTGCTCTCCGGTCCTCGGGGCTTTGGACTTTTGCAATATCGCCGAGCTTTCCTAAATTAAAGGTTCCCATTAATCCATAGGCAAGACAAAACTTTTTTCTTGATTGAATAAAACCAACTGCAAAGACCATCAATGGTAGAAATAGTGAAACACGTGCCATTGGTTCGGCATCTGCTGATATCAAACCAATCAAACTAGATATGGAAAGGATTAAACCGATTAGTGCAACTAATTGCCTTCTTCTAATCTCTTCTTTACCTAAGTTGCAAGTACCTGGAATATATGAATAACTCATATAACTTCTTCAAATTCTTCATCATCGGCCCATTCGACTTCTTCTTGTTTTTCAAACCAAGTCAAGAACGAGAGAATTCCACGGACTGCCACGGCAATCAAGGCAATAAGTGTAAAAATCCTACGGAAGAACTTCATGGCCAAATTCTAGGATGATTTTGCCAATCTCTCTAGCGCAGCACGCGCCGCATTATGTCCTGCAATTCCGCTGACACCTCCGCCTCTTCTGGCACCTGCTCCAGCGATAAATATCCTGGGAGAAATTGTTTCAGATCCCCATTTGATAGTTTCATCGTCACCTTTCCAAGGAAACTCGAGATCGCCATGGAAGATATTTCCTCTTGGTAAATCGATTTCAGCCTCAAGCTCCTGAGGCGTCTTAACCTCTATGCACGGCTTTCCAGAACTGTCTCTCAAGAGAAATCCTTCTATGGGCTCCTTCAGATAGTTATTTAAACCGCTTAAAACCTTTTCAGTAATTTCTGCTTTTACCTGATCATGATTATTTTCGAATAAAGAAGCTGGGGTATGAAGGACGAAAACAGTGAGCGTCTGAATCTCACTACTCTGAAGTTCAGAGGAAAGTATTGAACGGTCAGTCAAGGTGTGACAATACATTTCAGCAGGAATTTGATCGGGAATCTTCCCAGCTTTGGACTGTTCATATGCCGTTTCTAGTTGAGAGAGGCTTTCATTAATATGAAATGTTCCGGAAAATGCAATTCTTGGATCAATACCACTCTTGAGTTCAGGTAACGATGAAAGAACCATATTTATTTTCAATTGAGATCCATCCAGCAATTTTGGTGCTGGAATAGAAGATATTTTTGAGAGAGTTCTTGGCGAACATCCAGCTAGAACTACTCTGGCTACAAATTTTTCACTCTCAGTACTTACTTCTACTTCATTGCCTTTATCAATAACCGATGTAACTGCGGTCTCTGTTCGAATCTCAACACCCAGATTTCCAGCTTTTGCGGTTAATTCCTCCACTAATTTGCCCATGCCGCCCTTGGGGACTTTCCATTCACCAGTTCCATTTCCAATTAAGTGATAAAGAAAGCAAATATTTGCAGCTTTATCGCAGGCGCTGGCAAATGTTCCGATTAATCCATCTGTAAGGACAATTCCTTTTATTACATCATCTACGAAATATTTATCAAGTGTCTTGCAAAGTGGTGTCTCAACAAATTCTTGCCAAAGATCCTCACCAACCAGACTGCGAATCTGCGATGTAGTTGGCAAAGGCTCCAACATTGTAGGTGCAACTTTCTTAGCAAATACAGCGATTCGATCATAAAACTTTTCCCAGGAAACAGAATCTGTTTCATTCTTTGTAAAATTCGATATTGAATTTCTAGAGATATCGTCAAAAACTCGATTTACCAAGATTCCACTATCGCGAGCTGGCGTATAAGAGGAAACGGTTCTGCTGATAGTTTCGAAATTCAACTCTAAATCACTTCGAATTTGATCTGGAAGCAGTGCCACCAAATATGAATACCTTGATAATTTAGCTGCCACGCCATCAAATGCATAAACGCTAGCGGTCGCGCCACCTAAGGTTGGATTTCGCTCTAAAAGAAGTACTTTCTTATTTTCTTTAGCCAGATAGCACGCAGCGACTAATGAATTATGTCCACCGCCAATAACAATCGCATCATATTTTTCTGTCATTGCTATTAAATACTTTGAACAATTCGATCAAAAGCTTCAGTGATGATTTCGCTTCCAGTTCCGAAATTAAATCGAATATGTTTCTTAGAATTTGGTCCGTACATACTTCCAGCATTAACCGCTAGCTTGCTCCGCTCTAAAATTCTTTTCGCCGGTTCATCACCTAAGCCAAGCGGGCCAAGATCCAGCCAAGCCAAATATCCAAAATCTGGTTCTCGATAGCCTATTGCAGGTGCCTTTGAATCAATTAGATTTCTTATCAATTTGCGATTTTGATCCAAGGTTAAAATTAAATCATCGAGCCACGATTGTGATCGTGCCATGGCCGCGGTTGCAGCTACTGCGCCAAATAGTGATGCTCGAAAGGCCACAGATACTGGCATGGAATTTATGCGCTCTTTCAGTTTCTCATCTTGAGTAATAATCAGTGCGCACTTTAATCCAGCTAAATTAAAAGCTTTGCTTGCACTTGTAACTGTAATTCCGACTCGCGCAGCTGCTGATGAAACATTTAGAAAAGGTGTAAATTGCTTAGCTTCAAAAGTAAGCGGTGCA
>JACCDO011058568.1_pt1 | contig 10410 bp, 11 predicted proteins | sample 7446101 | NCBI WGS metagenome assembly JACCDO01 (sample SAMN15323440, study PRJNA562643) | freshwater metagenome | isolation source: river surface water | place: USA:Blue River Watershed | collected 2017-08-16
CTCAAGCTAACCAATCACGTGGCTTAAGGTAGTAGTCATACAGCTTAGCCTCAGGTGTACCAGGACTAGGCTGGTAGTCATACCACCACTGCACTACTGGCGGCATCGACATGAGGATAGATTCAGTGCGACCACCCGAGTGCAGACCAAAGATTGTGCCTCGATCAAACAGCAGGTTGTACTCGACATAACGACCGCGTCGATATTCTTGAAAGGCTTTTTGCTCAGGGGTAAAGGGGTCTTGATGGCGTCTTTGCACAATCGGTAAGTAAGCCTTAATAAAGGCATCTCCTACAGCCCTAGTCATCGCAAAGCTTTGTTCAAAGCCCAGTTCATTAAAGTCATCAAAAAAGACCCCGCCAATGCCTCTAGGCTCTTCGCGATGCTTTAAGTAAAAATACTCATCACACCACTTTTTAAAGTGGGGATATAGGCCATCTCCAAAAGGATCTAGAGCCTCTTTAGCACTTTGATGAAAGTGCTTACAGTCTTCATCTACTCCATAGTAGGGGGTTAAATCAAAACCCCCGCCAAACCACCATACGGGCTCTTTACCTTCTGCCTGAGCAATAAAGCAGCGCACATTCATATGGGTAGTGGGAATATGGGGATTATTCGGGTGAAAGACTAAAGACACGCCCATGGCTTCAAAGTGGCGACCTGCCACTTCTGGGCGATGATGGGATGCTGAAGGGGGCATTTGATCACCCCGAACGTGCGAGAAGCCTACCCCACCTTTTTCTAGGATAGAGCCACCATCCAAAATACAGGTGCGTCCATACCCTTTGAGCTTGCTATCTTCTGGCTTATGCCACTCATCCGCAACAAAGGCTTTGCCATCAATGGCACTCATGGCACTCGTAATGCGATCTTGCAGGCCCCAGAAGTAATCCTTAAGGGCTGCGATGTTGATGGGGGGGTGGGGAGTTTTTAGATCAGGCATCAGTAAATTGTAATTTAGCTAAGTGTGAGTACAGCCCCTCGTTATTAACCAGGCTAGCATGGTCGCCGATTTCAACAATGCGCCCATTTTCAATAACAACTATCCTATCTGCTTTCTTAACGGTAGCAAGTCGGTGCGCAATCACAATGGTTGTTCTTCCTTTCATGGCCACTTCAAGCGCTTGCTGAACTAATCTCTCTGATTCCGCATCCAATGAGCTGGTCGCTTCATCTAATAAGAGTATGGGCGGATCTTTTAGTAAAGCCCTTGCAATTGCGATGCGTTGTTTTTGACCGCCCGATAGTCGAACACCGCGATCACCTAAATAAGTCTGGTATCCATCAGGTAGTTTGGTAATAAATTCATCGACTGATGCGAGCTTTGATGCTTCGATGACTTCATCATCGCTGGCATTTTCTTTTCCATAGCGAATATTTTCAAATGCGTTTTCGGAAAAGATACTGATGTCTTGCGGTACCACTCCAATGAGTTGTCTTAAGTCTGCCAACTTAAATTTCTTGATATCGATTCCATCAAACGAGATGCTTCCAGATTGTGGATCGTAAAAGCGCTGAATTAATTTAAATAGGCTTGTCTTACCTGAACCAGATGGACCCACAATCGCAATTTTTTCACCAGCCTTAATGTGTAAGGTCACAGCAGTGAGGACATTGTTCGGAATAGAAGGGTAATGAAAATTGATGTTTTGAATATCAATGCTAATTGCCTGATTACTCGACCGCTCCGAAATGAATGGTTCTTTAGGGTTTTGTACTTGGGATTTAAAGCTCAATAACTCAAGGAGTCGTTCACTTGCGCCAATAGCTCTTTGAACATCGCCGAGCACTTCAGATAGGGCGGCAATTGCTCCAGCGACGATGACCGCATATAAAAAGAATTGAGTTAACTGGCCACCAGACATCTCTTTATTGCTGACCGCATACGCCCCAAGCCAAAGCACAGCAATAATGCTGGTAAAGCCTAAAAGGATGGCAACAAAAGTGAGTCTGCCCCTTGCCGCACTTCGGTTAATGGCGGCTGTGAATGATGTCTCAATCGACTGATTAAATATCTTGATCTCTTTCTGCTCATTTGCGAAAGATTGAACAGTCAGAATGGCATTGATTTTTTCTCCTGCAATTGCGGAAGCAAGCGCAATCTTATCTTGAGAATTTCTGGATAGTAGACGAACTTTTTTTCCCATCAGCATGATGGGGAGTACAGTTAATAAGAGTGTTACCAGAATAATTAAGCTTAATTTAATGCTAGTAATGAACATCATCGTCATGCCACCAGCCAGCAAGAACAGATTCCGGACTGCCATTGACACGCTTGTCCCCACCAGAATTTGTACTATGGAAGTGTCATTGTTAATGCGCGAAAGCAGTTCCCCGCTTTGCTTGGTTTCAAAGAACTCTGGACTTTGCACAATGATATGTGAGTAGACTGCTTTTCGAATATCGCTTGTTACCCTCTCGCCAAGCCAAGAAACAATGTAGTAACGCAATGCGCTCGCAAAGGCCAAAACAAATGCAGCGAGGAATAGATTAATGAAGGTGAGATTAATCTGCGCATGACTAATGTCACTAAACCCGAGATCAACAATCTTTCGAAAACACAGGGGTACCACTAGGGTTGCTGAGGCAGCCAGAACTAAGCTGATCGCGGCTACTAGTAGCTGCTTTTTGTAAGGCTTTAGAAAAGGTAGGAAGGCCTTTACTGACTTTAACTTCTTGGAGTTTTGAATTTCTTTATCAGTCATAGGAAATGGTCTTGCTCGCCTCTCAATATTTCTTCGATTATCGATCCTAGACATTGAATCAAGGGGTGCTGATTTTTGACTATTTGATTGCCAGCTTTGTGCGGTGATTGCTATCCAAAATGGCCCTTAATTTATATAAGGGTAAATACTAATTTTGTAGATATTTATACAACAAAATAGAATTTATTAGAAATCAAACGTCGTTACAAGTTATTGAAATAAAACAATTAAATTTCATATTAGGGTATTTTATGTATATTATCCTTGACAATTGTAAGTGTATTTAATAGATTACAAAGGTAGTTATGGGAATCAGTGATTTTGGTCACTACCCTGCGTGCGGGGTTGCACGTTTAGTTAGTCTTTTCTATAGGGAGACACCAACTATGTCAGATGGAAAAATGAGCCTTACCGGGCTGACAGAGGAACAATCAGAGGAGTTGCATCGCAATCTGATTCAAGGGACCCAGTTTTTTGGGATGATCGCAGCGCTAGCACATTTGCTTGCTTATATTTATTCGCCTTGGCTTAAATAAGGGAAGGGGAGCTTAATATGATTTACGGAAAAATGTGGACAGTAGTTCGACCTACTGTTGGGATCCCGCTCATTATTGGAGCAGTTGCAGTCGGATCTTTTAGTGTGCATTACGCAATCCTGAGCCATACAACTTGGGTGAGCGCTTTCTTAGAAGGTGGTGCTAAGACAGCATCAGCGCCAGCACCGGCGGTACCGGCGGCACCAGTTAAGAAGTAAGGAATTGAATGTCCCACCAAAGGCTGGTTTCGTACCAGCCTTTTTCATTTCCATGGATGCATTCATTGGTCTAGAATTTACAAAATGAACCGAGTAACCAAAAAACTCATGCAGTCCTGGGCAAATCTTGGTCCTCGATATCTTCCTTTTGCAGACGCAGCGTCTGATCACTTACCTTTATCTCGCTTATTAAGGCTATCTCTTTTTCAAGTCTCTGCAGGGATGGCTTTGGTTTTATTGGTAGGCACTTTAAATCGCGTGATGATTGTTGAGCTGCATGTACCAGCTTCAATTGTTTCAGTGATGATTTCGTTGCCAATTATTTTTGCGCCTTTTCGAGCGTTGATTGGCTTTCGTTCGGATAACCACAAATCTGCCTTAGGTTGGCGAAGAGTGCCCTATATCTGGAAGGGGGCCTTAGTTCAATTTGGCGGTTTATCTATCATGCCCTTCGCTTTGCTTGTTTTGTCCGGTGCTGGGCAGTCTCAACAAGCGCCAGTTTGGGTTGGTTGGGTAGCATCTGGCCTCGCATTTTTATTGGTTGGAGCTGGCATACACATTACTCAGACAGTGGGTCTAGCTTTAGCTACAGATCTAGCCCCTGAAGCGGATCAGCCAAAAGTAGTTGGGCTGATGTATGTCATGCAGCTCATGGGCATGATTGTCAGTGCCTTGCTGTTTGGATGGGCTCTTCAAGAATTTAGTCCCGGAAAATTAATTCAAGTTATCCAAGCTTCTGCAGTCGTCACCATCGTACTGAATGTGATTTCTTTATGGAAACAAGAACCCAGGGTTCAAACGGCGAAACCACTTCATAAAGAGCCCTCATTCATAGAATCTTGGCGGATGTTTTCGCGAGGCGGTAACGCCATGAGAAGGCTGATTGTAGTTGGATTTGGAACAATGGCATTTAGCATGAATGAAGTTTTGCTAGAGCCTTATGGTGGTCAGATCTTAAATATGAGTGTCAGTGAAACAACGATGCTGACAGCAATCTTAGCGGTGGGAGGGCTCATCGGTTTTAGCTGGGCCTCTCGCATATTGAGTAAAGGTACAGATCCTTTTTACATGGCCACTATTGGCGCCTTAGTAGGGATTCCTGCCTTTATTTTGATTGTCCTCTCTGCGCCATTGGCTTTAAAGGCATTATTTTTATTAGGCACTTTTTTAATTGGTTTTGGTGGAGGCTTATTTAGTCATGGGACTTTAACTGCAACGATGCAGTTAGCTCCAGCTAATCAAAGAGGACTTGCTTTAGGTGCGTGGGGTGCTGTTCAAGCAACCGCAGCTGGAATTGCTATCGGTTTGGGTGGGGTCATGAGAGATGTTGTTGTTGCCATAGGTTCTGCAAATTGGCTTCCTGAAGGGCTTATTACTTCTACGACTGGCTACTCTTTCGTCTATTTCTTGGAAATTGGCTTATTGATTGCTACAATTTTCGCGATGACAACGCTTTTACCCAAGAAGAAATAAAATCTTTACTGGAAAGTTGATCGTTTTTATTTAGGGAGACAGAGATGAATCTAAACGGAATATTAGTAGTTGCTTTTGTAGTCGTTTGCCTGATCACGATTGGGAAAATGGCAAAAAACCTGACTAGCAAATACAAATAAAAAGCTGTACTCGTAACGCCCCTTATTTCAATACGGGGCGTTTATCGTGGGCCAAAGATTTTGAGCACCACGTACTCCATCATGAAATTGCAAATGAGTGCGGTCACTACGCCTGTTAGTACGGCAAGACCTACGCCACTAATTTCATAACCAAACTTGAAGCCAAAGCCAAACCCTATGACGCTTGCAAAGCAATAGGGGATGAATCGCCAAACATTATTTTTCTTTTTGGTATTGCTCATACCGTCTGAAATTAGTTAGACGAACTCAATTTTTTGTAGTCCTTGCACAGTCTGGATGAAATTGCCATGAGGAAGTAACCAATCATCCCAATGGTAAAGAGTACATATTGCTGATCCCGAATTGCTAAGATGAGACCGAGCAGCATGATGAAGAGAAAAGCTAGACTAAAGATTGTTTTGGTGAACATAACTACCTCTTGAGGGTTGTGATGGATAAAAATTAACATACCAGATTCAATCTGGCTATTTTTACACAGGCTTATGTATCAACTCAGTCGCACCTTGCGCCAGCAGATCTTGGGCTACTGCCAATCCGAGGGCTTCTGCATCGGCTACTGAGCTTACTGCGCCACTGCCTTTAGCTAGGCAAATGGCTTTGCCATCGGTACTAGCGACAAAAGAGCGGATCTGCATGTGGTTTTGATCCCAAGTGGCATAAGCAGCTAGAGGCACTTCACAAGAGCCCCCTAATTGCCGAGAGACCATGCGCTCAGCCGATACGGCATATAGGGTTGGTAAATCTAAGAGTGGCGCTAGCCACTCTTTAATATTGGGATGCTTAGTCAGAGTCTCAATCCCTAAAGCGCCTTGACCAGCAGCAGGGGTATAAGGATCGTAAGGTAGGCAAGCGCGGATGCGGGACTCTAGGCCAAGGCGCTTTAAACCAGCAGCGGCCAAAATAATGGCTTGGTACTCACCGCGATCTAATTTACCCATACGGGTATCTAAATTACCCCGTAGTGGCTCAATTACCAGATGGGGAAACTTGGCACGCAATACGGACTCACGGCGAAGACTAGACGTTCCTACAATAGCCCCAGCAGGTAGCTCTTCTAAGCTAGCGTAGTCATTAGAGACAAAGGCATCTCTAGCGTCTTCTCTAGCCATCACGCAAGACAGATCAAAACCCTCAGGCATCACCATCGGGACATCTTTTAGGGAATGGACTGCTAAGTCTGCCCGGCCATCTTCAAGAGCCGTCTCTAGCTCTTTGACAAACAGGCCCTTGCCACCGACTTTGGAGAGCGCCTTATCTAAAATCTGGTCCCCCCTGGTGGTCATACCCAAAATCTGGACATCACAGTCTGGATAGCACTTTTTAAGGCAATCTTGGACATAGTGCGCCTGCCATAGGGCTAGGCGACTTTCACGGGAGGCAATGACCAGGCGCTTGGGGGCTGCCAAGGAAGAGACAGAAGCGGAGGAATTTAGGGTTTGGGACATAAGGCTAATTAAGTACCGCTCATTTTTTTCAAAAACTAGAGGATATTCCTAATAATCAAATGCAACATTACTACTTAGTTAGACTAAACTAAATTTCATCTTCTATATTAATTTGTCATCGAACAGCAATGGCCCTGAACTTTCCATTTACCGCAATTGTTTCACAAACAGAGATGAAGCTGGCGATCACGCTTTGCACAATCGACCCTTTAATCGGCGGCGTTCTTATTTTTGGTGATCGTGGAACTGGAAAGTCCACCACCATCCGCTCGCTTGCAGCACTACTACCCTCCATGAAATCCATTGTAGGGTGTCAATATCACTGCAATCCAGATTCTAAAAGTCTTTGCTCTGAATGCGAGGCTAAAAAAGCGGCAGGTCAAAAGTTAAAAACAGAAAGCATTCCGGTGCCAGTGGTGGACTTACCTCTAGGGGCTACTGAAGACCGGGTAGTGGGAGCTCTGGATATTGAAAAAGCGCTTACTCAGGGAATTAAGACATTTGAACCAGGCCTGCTAGCAAAAGCGAATCGTGGCTACCTCTATATTGATGAAGTAAACCTGCTTGAAGATCATTTGGTGGATTTATTAATTGACGTTGCTGCTTCTGGCGAAAATATTATTGAGCGAGAAGGTTTGAGCATTCGGCATCCTGCGCGCTTTGTATTGATCGGTAGTGGCAATCCTGAGGAGGGCGAATTGCGCCCGCAAATGTTGGATCGTTTTGGCTTGTCGACAGAAGTGAGAACCCCCAGTGATTTTAAAGAGCGCGTAGAAATTATTAAAAGACGTGATGAGTTTGAAAGAAATCCAGAGCGCTTTATTGCCAAGTGGCAAAAAGCAGAGGATGACTTCAAGCAAAAAATTATCAAATCTCAAAAGCTCTTGGATAAAGTGGAGGTGGAGGACGAGTTGCTGGAGGTCGCCACTAAGCTCTGCGCTCATTTGGGGACCGATGGCTTGAGGGGTGAGTTAACCTTATTAAGAGGGGTTAGGGCTTTAGCTGCATTTGAGGGCAAGAAAAAAGCCAGCCTGAGTCATTTGAAGAAAATTGCACCACTTGCTCTAGGACATAGATTGCGACGCAATCCGCTTGACGATAGTTCCTCAGGAGCAAGGATTGATCGTGCGATGCAAGAGTTCTTTGCCGCTGCATCAAAGTGAAGCCTGATCAAACGGCATGGTTTGATGCCAATTTAATTGCTATTTTGTTGGCAATTAATCCTAAGGGCCTTAAAGGGGTCACGGTCAAAAGCCAATTTGGCCCCGTGAGAGAGACTTGGCTTAGTTATTTAAAGCAACTCACTTCCTCATGTGGCACGCAAGTGCTAAAAGCGCCAGCCAATATCTCTGCTGAACAGTTGATTGGCTCATTAGATGTCGAGGCTAGTTTGCAAGCGGGCTCATTAGTCATGAGCAAGGGTCTGCTGGAGCGAGTTCACGGCAATCTATTGCTGCTGCCTATGGTGGAGAGAATGGACTTGCAGGCCATTGCATTGATCTCACAAGCTTTAGATCAGAAAAATGCATTTGATCAATCTACTCACTTTGGAGTCATTGCGTTTGATGAGTCAGATAGTGTTGATGAATCGATTAGCCCTCGACTGCTAGATCGATTAGCCTTTGAGCTCTATTTAGATCAATTATCTTTAGCAGATATTAAAGAATCTCTTGAGGTGAATGCTGAAGATATACAAGAGGCAAAAAAGCTTTTGCCTTTAGTCAAATGTAGTGACGAGTATTTAGAGGTGATGACAAAAGCAGGTTTTAGTCTAGGGGTAAGTTCTTTCAGGGCAAATCACTTTGCGCTGGAGACAGCAAAAACCTTGGCTGCATTGAGGGGCTTAGCCGAAGTGAGTCAGGATGAGGTGATTGACGCTGCTCGCTTGGTGTATACCCCATCCAAACGGGCCTATATGCCTCCTGAGATGGATCAGTCTGAAAATCAATCTGATGAGGATCAGAATGATCAAGATCCCGATAGCCAACAAGAGGACTCTCAAAGCGATCAAGAGTCACTAGATGAAATCAAGCAAGAGCAGCCTTCTGAGCAGGAGCTAGAGGACATCATCGTTCAGGCGGTTAAGGCCTCTATTCCTCCTAAGCTCTTGCGGCAATCCAAGGATGGGATGCGGGCTGGGAAGTCATCTGTACATGTTTCCGGAAAGTCAGGATCGATTCAGAAAAATTTCTTGAGCGGTAGACCGCTTGGAGCACGTAAGGGAAGACCAACCGATGGCAAGCGCCTTGATATTCTGAAAAGTATCAGAGCTGCCATACCTTGGCAGCGACTCAGAAAAGGAACGCTTGTAAATAATCAAGTGAATCAGTCTCACAGTCGAATCGACTTTAGAGCCGAAGATCTTCATATCAAACAATATTTGAGAAGACGAGGAACAGTCACGATCTTTTTAGTTGATGCATCGGGCTCATCTGCAACTCAGCGTTTGGCTGAGGCAAAAGGTGCTTTAGAGGAATTGCTGGCGCAGTGTTATATCAGACGCGACGAAGTGGCCATGCTCTCCATGCGCGGCGCAAAGGCAGAGGTGGTTTTACCCCCGACCCGATCACTTGCTAGAGCAAAGAGAAATTTAGCAGCTTTGCCTGGCGGCGGCGGTACTCCACTGGCCTCAGGTTTTCGTGCTGCAAATGAGATGGCTATCTCTCTTCAGCGTAAGGGTTTAACGCCAATCATCGTCATCATGAGTGACGGTAAGGCAAACGTAAACTTGCTCGGTGTTGGAGGTAGGGGCGGCGCTCATGCTGACGCATTAACTGCAGCTAAAGAGTTGAGACTTAAAAACCATCGCGTGTTATTTGTCGATACTTCACCGCAGCCCGAGATCTTGGCGCAGGAATTATCAGGCATGATGGCCGCACAATATTTTCCATTGCCATTTATGGGCTCTGGCAAACAAATATCACAAGCTGCTATGCAATTAGCAAATTACTGATGCATTTTCTTTTGTGATAATTTTTTAAGAACTTGCTGACCTCTAAAGTAGGCATTTAGAAATAATCCTAAGCCAATCAGCACGCCTAAGAACAATGCGATATACATTATTGTGGACATGGCTCTCCCCTCTCCTCATGTAATGCTGCTTCAACTAATTCAATAGCATATGTTTCATTTGCTTCATGAAACATATGCCCGCCTTGAATCGCAATGACCTTTGCTTGAGCAAAGTATTGCTTGATAACTTGTTGTAAAGCCTGTGCTGGAATCCAGCCATCATCCTCGGTCAAGATAAATGTCAGTTTGGATTGAATTTTTTTACATTGTTCAAGTAGGCTTGGTATGTCAGTGCCAGCCATAAAGCTCATTGAACCGTTGAGATGATCTGCATTTTTAAATAAGGTCTTATATCGATTTCGTTTTTCGGTATTGAGATTTGTATTCGTTGAGTCGATGAGGCTATCAATCATTTTGGTATGCGGCAAAAGATCGGCAAGCACTGCAGTAAAAAATGACGATGTCACTATCGGATTTAAAAATGGTGCGACAAATCGATGATAGAAGTTAGGCAAACTAATGAGGGAGGGGTTTAGACCCACAATAGTTTTAGCTTGCTTATTTTGAAGTGTGTAACTAAGAGCTAGAGTGGCGCCTGCAGAGTGGCCAATGATGTGATCAAAATATTCGATATTGAGGGCCTCTCTTAACTCGGAGAGTTTGGCGGCCAAAGCATCCAAGTTCAGATTTTTTGCCCCAAGGTTTCTGGTAAATCCATGGCCCGGTAGGTCAGGGGCAATGATCGTATATTTTTTGGCCAGCTCCGTAAATAGTTCACCCCATGTGTGGGCAGAAGACCCAGTTCCATGAAGTAGCAACACATGAATCGGTCCATTACCTGCGACTTGCACGTGCCAAGA
>JACCDO012264890.1_pt1 | contig 10410 bp, 10 predicted proteins | sample 7446101 | NCBI WGS metagenome assembly JACCDO01 (sample SAMN15323440, study PRJNA562643) | freshwater metagenome | isolation source: river surface water | place: USA:Blue River Watershed | collected 2017-08-16
ATTATTATTTAACAAAGCGGCATAAAAATTCTTATTAAAGCGCTTGATTTTTATCGGGTGAAGAGTTGTGGAAAAGTTCAAACTCTGCTTTTGGGGCGCACTGCTACCAGCTTCACGCTCGTACTACGGTCAATGTCCCACCTGCCCACAAACGCCGCGCAGAGGCTGAGACTCTGCAGTGAGTGATAAACGAACTAAACCTAAATATGTCCGGATTTCCTAAGTGGATTCAAGCGGTGGAGAAAGTTCCTAGAGGGCAAGCCGTCGTCGGCGCACTCCTTGTTACGATGACTGCAAGCGGTCTTGTCTCCGCCATCTTTTCTAATAGAGGTACGTAAGCGTTCTGTTAATGAAAAAAAAACATGGTGTTGTTACTATGGTATAACATAATGCAGGGTATCGTCGGTATGCAATTTTTTGTTATAAATGCTGAATATTCAACGAACCCTGTATGGAACGCTCTATTTATTTTTTGCTTCTGCTGAGTTATGCTGCGCGATAAGTACTTAGATACTTCATACATCTTTGTATGATTATATGCAAAAATAAGAATCGACATATAATCGTTGAAGTGCTTAATGCGATTATTCATGTGTACAAAGTGTGATTCATATGTCAACGCATGTCACACTCCTAATTTTACTTCCAAAATTCTACTTCCTTATTTTTGTTCCATTTTCGTCTTTATATGTGTTTTATGATCTACAATCATTAACAGGCGAGAAACCAAAGACCCTGAGCGCTGACTGGGTTGCTGCAGAACGTGATTATGGTAAATTCCAGGGCTTGAATCCTATCACTGGTAAATCCTACAAATAAACATTATGAAGCGGAGCTGAGCTTAGTGTGGTATGGCACGTGCGTACATATCATGTTCTTGTTTTAGATATGTTGTTTGGAACAACTCATGGTGTGTGTGCCAAGTTTTTCTTATGTCGGCTACCGTCGGCTGAATGAAATTGTTGCGATACAGCTACAGCAAAGCTATCTTCTTAGCTATATATTACATGTATAAAGACTGTCGATCGAATCGCAGTCACAAGTCGTTATGAGTTCTTATGGTGATAACAAATCATATAAACAAAGTTCCATTCACTCTGTGCCCTTAACTACGCCTTTCTATGCATTTGACGAATTCTGCAATTCTTTGTAGAGAAGAATACACCTCCCTTTACCATGGATGGTATGCAATCATTAAGTAGACGATATCAGAGCAATTGCACTCAAGTCGATTATAGCTTAGATCGTAGCGCCTCGGGCTTTCGGTTCTCTTTCTTACTAAGATCGGACATTTTAAAAAGCGCTAAGTCAGTTCAAATGGGAAACTTGAGCAGTAATTGTGAGTAAAATTGTTTGTATAATTTTACGGTCTTGACACATACTGTTTAATCCGATTGAGCTTTCAAACTTCGGTGGCAAACGGTTTGCTTTAAATTAATTACATTTGAAAACGTTAAAATAGCAAATACGAGTCCACGGAACTTGCCATTATTTGCTGGTGTGAAAGGATAACTTCGTTAAAACAATAATCATTGTCAAGAAAAACAAAAATGTCTGGTAATACAGCACCTTCTCCCTCTGTAGATGACGTTTGGGCTTCAATGAAAGCCACCGTCGCACATGTTTTGCATGCGCAGAAGACTCGATTACAACGAAGCCAGGTCAAGGCCCAAGAGAAAGATAAAAATAGCTCGTTAACCAAAGAAAAGATAGGCAGAGCTCGTGCTTCGCCCGAAGATACGATCGAATCGCTTTTAGCCAAGGCGAACGCGCAGGAAGCTTTGATGAAACAACGAGCTAAGAAGTTACAAGCGAAACAGTTTAAAGAGCGCCTAGAAACAGTACGAGCTTTAGTTGGTAACGAAATTAGTGCCGAAGACGCATTTGTTGAGTCCCCGGAGGTCTCAGAATCCGCAGCTGCTCAAATTGTTGCTCCTCAAAGTGCACCTACAGCCATGGAGGCAAAAGACATGTTGCAAATGCTATCGCGGGATTTACAGCGCTCCGCTGATAGCGATAATGTGGCTAATCGCAGAGCAGGGCTGCAATCAGTGCACGACCTCTTGTTCGTTCAACACAAATTAAGTCCGGAAGGGTACTCGGAAGTGTTTCAGGATATCTGTAAATCGATTTTCAAACGATTCAATGATTCGGCAGAACGCTGCCGAGAGTTATCCATGCGCATTACGCAGCAGTTCTTTCTGTGCTGCTGTGACCTCACGCTGTCGCTGGGTTACTTCATGCCGTCTTTGCTGGCGCGAATGCCTGCTGGGCTGGCTTACGACGACGAGATGAAGGTCTTCGTATTCGATGTGGAGGAGCACGAAGCGTATCGTCGTGGTGTGGCCACTCAGCGCGCAGACAAAAATAATCTAAATATACACACTGTCGTCGAGCCGTCTGAAGAAATCCGCCTTTTGGTAAGTAGCGTGTCATGCGAGACCGCCTGAGTGCCCTTCTGTGTCCCCTGCTAACCTTTTCCCACGCTTACGCGCTCTTCGTTTATTAGAACTGCGTAACCCTGTCAACTTTGCTGCAACGTTTGTGTGCGCTGGGTGCTGCCTCTGTACTACACCCGTATTTCCACGATGCAGTGCTATACCTGCAGGCTCAGTTGCGGGACCCCTTTCCCGATCTCAAGCAAGCAGCAAGTGATGCCCTAAGAGATATTTGCCTGGTGGAAGACTTCGCCGTAGGTATGTGTTTCCTTACCATTTCTTTATCTCTGTGTGTTGTGTTCATGCGCTCAGAGAGCCGACTTCCGGTCTAATGTCTAACCTGTCCCTCCTTTTTGATTGCCTCGTGCGCCTCGTTCCCTCCATCAGGAATGAAATACTTTTCCGTCGCGTTATGCCGAGCCATCTTGCCCGTGCTACGACACCGCCATGCCAAGGTGCGCGTGTCAGCGCTACAAGCGCTCACTAAGGTTATGAGTGTACCCGATCGCGCCAAGCAGAAAGGCGCGGGCACCGAGGCTATTGTGGACCTGGTGGGATTTCGCGAAGAAAACGTGCTTTCCGTCGCGGCATTCTACACCTCAGATGTTAGCATTAACTATCTAGGTAAGGCACATACACGGCATCTGCGATGCTGATCGCCGTTTGGGATGCACTGACTCACCTCTTCTTTCTCTCTCTCTATATATATAACCCCTGGATCTTGATGTTTATTGCGTTGCAGCTGAAGCGGTTCAGGACAGCTGTGTGCCTGTGCGCTTGGCTGTCGCCCAGCTGCTTACCGTGTTGCTGACGGAAATCGGTGATCGCTACGACCACCAGACTCGTCTGTTGCCATACTTGCTGGACCTACTGTGCGATGAAGCCGCGCCGGTGTCTGCCTTAGCCATGCAGTGCTTGACCTTGTGCGGTCGCCAGTACGAGGATGATCACCAAGATGAGATCATCGAGCGCCGGCAGTATGGTGTGGACGGTGATCGGCGCATTAATCTGAGCAAACCCTTGCCGGCGCCATTCGACGGTCGCCCACGGATTGGCGTACGCTTGTATGTGCGCAGTAACTGCAAGCGCTTCCTCAATGCGTTGGTAGCGGAGCTTACTAACTGGATGGGTGCCACACGCCTGAAGTCGGCCAACCTGCTGCGGCTTATCGTTGTGTTCATGGAAGAGCATCTTACGATGGAAGCACACGCGTTGTTGCCGGCATTTCTAAAAGCTCTGGGCTTCGCAACCGACCAATATGCTTCGGACAAGGAGCTCAAAAAGATCCTGCTGGATACCTACGAGTTGGTCGGCCGCTTCATGCTGCCGGAGGTTTATGTGCATTATATTCTGCCGCGCCTAACCGGTGACCCAAGCGTGGTACAGTTTGGCGTAGACGTGTCCACGCGCGTTACGGTGCTAGAATTCTTGGGCGCATTGTTGACAGGAAGCCAACCGCGAGAGATCGCGCCCCAGTTTGAAATCATTGTCAGTGCTTTGACGGACCCGTTTGTGGTGGCACAAGACTCTGTCAAGACACTCTCTGCCGCACTTGACGTCATGCAAGTGCTTTTGCAAGCGATGGTAGGGAAGGGTCAGGCGGCCGTCGAGGCACACTTTTTAAACACAGGACGGCTCACATCGCTACAAGGAGCTGTAGGCAAGGTAAGCACCATCGCAATTGCTATTGCAGTTTTATAGCTTATTGTTGCCTTGATTCATCTGACACCTAACCCTCCCATAACCCCACACCATTGTCTGTCTGGCTCTACTCTGCAGGTGTTCCGCTGGCTGTTGGTCTCGCTACTGCAGTCTGAGCATGATGTACACACCCGTTCATTGTCCTGTCTGCAAGCGCTATCCGGTCTGGTACAAGACAGCGGGGCATGTATCGACCATAAGAGTCTGGGTGTATTGTTTGCTGTGCAGGGCAACAAACTTATAGCGCAATTGCTGGCTTCCTTCTCCTGTGCCGATGATGAGTGGGATGATGGAAATGTGGTGCATGCAATGTTGGTCGCGCTGGTAGGCAGTCCTTGGGGCGTCCTTCACGCTGACGCAGCACTCGTGGCACGCCTGTTGGATGCGCTTCTAGAGAGCGTCCACGGCCTGCGTGGCAGCTACGAAGGGAAGCGCAAGACGGAGGTCCTGTGCTACCTCTCCGACCTACTCTACGCCGCGCTGTTGCCAATAGTGTTCGATGCCGTGCAACCTAGCAGCAGCAGTGCGCAGAAGATGTTCCAGAGTCTTTGGGGCAGGGATCATGCTTCCGAAAGCCAACCTTGCGGCAGCGCGTGTTGGCCAGGCACGCGGCGTCTGTTCTCCGAAGAGCATGTTGCGTTGCTGCGTTCAATGATTGCACTAAAGGTACGTGTACCACGAAGTATTTCTATTTGCGCTTTGTTTTGCTGATCTCTACCAATTTTCGCGCGCCAAATTGTTGACTTTTCTAACTGTATTTTCCATATTCGAAATTCATGTTTTATTTATTCTGTTTTAGATACCCGTGTTGACAGCAGCTTTTGTGCAGCATGGCCGCTGGGGTAAGGCGCGCTCATTGCAGCACCGTCGTCTGCGTCTATTAGCGGTCCTACTGGGTCTTGGTAGGCCTGCCAAGTTACATCAGGGAGCGTCCCCACTACTCCGTGGCGAGCATATATCTGCTGCGCTGACACATGCCGGTTCGATTGATAGCACTGTGCATGTACCGACCTTGTTGCAGGTGGCGCTGTCAGCCCCTCGTGTTGCTAGCAGCCCTGCGGGACTGCGTCTTCTAGGCGTGCAGACAACGCACGGCTTGCTGGCACTACTTCAGGCCTATTGGACGAACCCCGCCACCGATGAGGAGGCGAAGCTGCCCTCACTGACCCGCCTAAGGTCTTTTCAGTACTGGGGATCAAGTCAGCTCGCTTCCGATCCCTGGGAGGCAGTGTTGCAGCGCCGCCAGACTGCACATGCTGCAGCAGCCGAGGGTTTAGCGGGATTGATACATGCACTATCCGATAGCACAAATGCCGTCCGTGCTGCGGCGTGCATGGCGCTGCAAGAAGTGCTGTCACTGTTATCAGACTCTGGCGATGCCAGCACGTGCTTTGCCTCATTATCTGCACGAGTAGTGCAGGAGTTGCTGCGTTCTCTCACATTAAATACCAGCGCTGTCAATCCCTTTCCAGTGGACGCGGGTGATGATAGGGTTCAAGAGGAGCTGGAGTGGCAAGCGATCGGCATTAGCGCAGAGCTCGCCGAGGATGCGGGAGAGGCCGCGTGTGTTGATCTGCTGCGCGATTGTGTGCGTCTCTTGGCAGTTTTGGATCCGGGGACAGTGCATGCGCAGCTCTCGTCTGGCGTGCAAGAACTGCTTCCACCACTAACCTTGCTACAGCAAACTTTTAAGGAACCGTTACCTCCAGCGCGGGATATTGTCAACGAGTTGCTCGATCATTGCTCGATCTTAATGCAGTTGCAGGCACCACAACAGTAGAAATGTGTAACAATTATTGTTATTTTACTATAATTATATATATTTACACAAATAGTTCAAAAAATTTACAAGTATCACATACTTCCGCGCTGCTTGAGGCCTCCGCGTCGGCGGACTCAAAGTAACGGTAGCTTTGGTCGAATTCACATGCAACATACAAGCCAGCCTGGGAAGGTAATATTAGAGAGCAGAAAACACGTTAGAGTCACAACGATGCATACAACGCAAGTGGGCAGAGCCAGTAAAGCAGCATAAAGTACATACCTGCACACATTCGTAAACTAAACGCCGTCCGGACACTATGTTGAGGGCCGCGGTAGGGCCCGCGGACGCCCATTTGATCATGGACGCCTCGGAATAGTTCTATGAAAAGGGGAAGATAAGGAGAAGGATTAGAGGATGCGGTGCAGAAAGTCGTCGCGAACACGATGGGCCTGCGGGTACGTACCTGGTTCTCATCATTTTCGTGATTGCCCCACGCGTCCACGCTGAGCTGCATCGCGGGCCGCCCCGCGGTGCTCAATGCGTTGCGCTGGCGCGACTCTGGGGACTGGAACAGTGTCTTGCGATCCGTACCGGTCAACCCAACACGCTGCTTACCTGGATTCAGCTGTGGTGTAGAAGTTTTCGGCGTGCGAAGCACAGGGGGCTGTGGTCGCCCGGGCAGCGCCAATTCTCGCTCGCGTTGCAGGCGCAGTGACCGCTCACGCGCCAGCTCCACCATGCGCTCGTTGGGCAAAGTGCCCTGAATGAACGATGTGGAAGTGCTATGAGATGTTAGCTCCCCGTGCTGCATGTTGATCTGCTGTTCGGCGCGAACCATCATGCCCAGAAATCCTCCCACAAAATTGTCAGCACGCGCAAGGTGGATCTCGGCGGCCCCCGCTGCAGCACTTGCTCGCTTCGGCGACTGCTGATGAGTCCGTCCGATGTCCACACGAAGATCGATGTGGGACGAGTAGTAGTAGGTGCTCATGCCGAAACCAGTCGCGGAACCGATCAAACTGTCGTTACGGTCTCCAGTGGGCCAACCGGGTATATAGAAAAATTCTTCGCAGCTAGCGACCAAGACGCGTCCCTAAATATGGCAGCAGTCGTGAAGCAATGCATGTGTGATGGGGTCAGCCGCGATGGGTTAAAAACAAAATGGATTCAGAAATAAAATACAGAAACACCAGTGGTAATAAGGTGAGTCTAGAATGTCAGGTAAAACGAGATGCAACGCAAAAAAATGTCCGGGTTAAAACATAAAGGTGTGTTGAGATGATACGTACCTGCAGCTCGTCGGGGTTGTGTACATGAACAGGGTCATACTCCTCAAACTCCCGGTAGATCTGCCTGCCTGCCGCATCGAATCGGGTTTTGCACTTGGAATCTGGGGGCGGGCTGGGAGTGGATGCAGGAGGCGTGTCTGGACGCAGTGGAGGGTTGGGCACCACTAGCACCAGTCGCGCGCGCATGCCTGATACCTTCGCAAAGGCAGCAAGGAAAAGGGCGCATTCTGTAAGACTCTTGCCGGGCTGGTAGGTTAGTATAAACGCCAGACGGCGGGCCTCCAGCTCCGTAATGAAGAGCACGTCCACGAACTGCAACACGGCGCTGAGCCCCGCTCGCGCCAGGCTACTAAAGGTGCAGCCAACTAGTGACAGCAGAACGCAGCGATTGTCACGCGCACATTGATCCAGAAATACACATAGCGTCGCGCAGCTATCATTTGCGCCGCCGTCGCCCGGGCCTGAAAGCCGCTCGTGTCCAAACGCAAGTGTCGTGCCAGTCAGCAGCACATAATGTGCTCGAGATAAGGCCTTCTGCATCTGCGGGTCGCATATGGTGCATTCGAACATAATGTCGCGAAGAGCACGCACCTGAGCTTCCTTTAGCTGGTGCGCCTCCACAAGACGCACGGCGGAATTCGGGTGCCCGCTGTATAAAGGTTCGCCGTGTAGTTTAGAGTCGACTGTGTAATCGTCGCAGAACGGTAGGAGGTGAATCTGACGACGATAAGCAGTAGCTATAGCGTGTGCATGAGCATGTGATGTGGAGAGATCTGCAGACGCTGCTCGAGTAGAGAGTGTTGATGAATTAGGCGCAATGTAAACACAAGGAAAATGCTGGTCTTCAACATCACATGCGATGTCAATATCAGCAGGAAAAGCTAGAGGGGGATTTTCGGATCCCTGCAATAGCCATGCTGTGGCTCTCAATGTTCGCATTCCGCTGCCAAAGCATCCTTCAATCCCCCCTGCCAAATCACCTTCTTGTTTTGTTGTTTCTATAGACTCCTCTTTAGCACCAAAATTGAGCTCCTTTCGCATGGACTTCCCTTTTGCAGGTGATGGAACAGCATTGATAGGGATTGTGCACGATCCTAAACCCATTACAAGACCCGGTGAGATATTATGACCGGAAAAATCATATTGCTTGGAGAAAGCTTTGTTCATACTGATTACATTACCTTTTTCTATCGAATTTGGTCCTTGATGCTAACAATATGGCCTTTAATGAACATTCAATTAAAACTTTTCAAGGAATTTTTTGAAGAAAAAAATTAAAAAAATCCTTGAATCATATTATATACAGCATCTTTCCGGCCGCCAGATAGGTATTTGAAAAGGTTGCTATGATAAGAGACGTCATTATTTACAATACGTGTAAATACTTACTGTAAAAGAAATAAGTTTTAAATAGAGAAGTTATCGAGAGAGGTGGGATGTAAAGTGTGGTTCCCTAGGGATCATTTCAAGGCTTTTAAATAATCAAAGCGTCCGTTTTTTAATGCATTCAATACTTCTACTTTCTTAAATTTAGTACACATTCACAAATCATTATTTTCCACAAATGCGCAATAAACGAAGGATTAGCAATGACCAAGCCAACGTCCACTAGCAGCTCTGTGCATGCGGTCACAGAGCCCTAGCATGAGTTCCTGCCCCAGCATTACCTCGTCTGACTGTGTGGCAGCTGGTGCCGGAGCTGTCGCATGGAAGGAAGCACACGGTGATGCCAACAGAACACAGCGAGCGCTTGTCTGCAACTCTGCCCAGCGTAGCGCGTCGAAGAGGTGCCTCGCTGCCTCCTGCGCGGAGCCGGTCATGGACAGGTCTCGATACGCAAGCGCTAGCTTGTGGCAATCCTGCAAGCAGCCAGCAAAGTCAAGAATAACGCATTGAGACAGTGGGACGGGCACGGCGAGCAAGGATGCAGCCGTGGTGTCTCCGCGCTCTACAAGATAGCACGGCACGTCTGGCGCGTAATGTGTGATAGCCTGTCCTGGTGCCTCTTGACCTAGCTGGGGCTCCTGCTGTACAGGTGCTGTCGACGACGAGTGTGCCTCCATCTTGACATGCCGCTGCACTGCCAACACACTCCACGGCTGCTCCCGATCCGCATTCTTGGTCGTTCGTAGCGCCGCTTGCAGTTGCACGGCCGTGACTGCACCTTGCCTATAGATAATCAATTGTCGCAATGCACCGTCGATGCGGACCACCGTAGACTCTATACCATGCTCACACGTCATCTCCGCCTCTTCCACACTGGTGCGCGTGGCATATTCACCGTCTAGAACGTGCACACCCCGGTCACCCAGATCCAGGAGTACATGTGCGGCACGCGTCGGGGACACATGGCCGAAGCGGTTTGCGCTGGGTGCTGCCACTGGCACAATGCAAGCCTGCAGCAGCTGTCGTGCCAAGTAATGGTTAGGCACGCGCACACCGACGAAGCCGGTCTGAGCTGTAACGTTGAGCGGTATGAGTGCAGATGCCCTCACGATTAGTGTGAGTGGGCCAGGCCAGAAAGCGCTGGCCAGCTCGTCAAACACCACACGTTCGTCAGGTGTTAACTCAATTAGAGGTGCAGCGGCTGCTGGGCTGTGAACGTGCACAATCAGCGGGTCTGTTAAAGGCCGCCCTTTCGCTGTGAAAATGGACAGCACGGCGGCAGCGTCGAGGGCATTAGCCCCGAGGCCATACACCGTCTCTGTGGGAAATGCAACCAGCCCACCATCGAGCAGCCGTGCAGCTGCAGCTGATATGCCGGCTTGAGTGGGGGGCAACAGCAAGTGCTGGTGGGCTGGCGACACGTCTGCCGTGCTCGGACACTGAGACATGGGTCCCTCTGTCGCGCTACCAGCAGTATTCAGTGAGGAAGATGTGCGCAAAATAATGTGCGCGTGGCTCAGCTCGGGAACAGACCGCAATTCTGGTGGTGACACCCAGTGCAAGAGCGCTGCACAGCGTCGGCCATAAGTAGCCCGCAATTGTTCGTGCGCACGAGTTATATCCTCTTGGGTGATATCCCGATTGCCACAAGGCTTCACGTCATGGATGTTGCCGTTGTTACTATGTGCAGAAAAATTAACACTGCTGGTCACATCACGTTTCCATAGTACAAAATGCATAAGATCTGGTGTGAAATAATAGGGGAAATCATTCAATGCGAGAACTGTTTCCGCATGCTGTGCAGGCAGAGTGGATTGGTGGGATGTGGCAA
>JACCDO010734971.1_pt1 | contig 10408 bp, 6 predicted proteins | sample 7446101 | NCBI WGS metagenome assembly JACCDO01 (sample SAMN15323440, study PRJNA562643) | freshwater metagenome | isolation source: river surface water | place: USA:Blue River Watershed | collected 2017-08-16
AAAATAGTTCATACAAATCTAAAACATTAATAACATATGATTTGTTGTTTGATTTAAATCTTGAAAATACTGAAGATAATTTAATTTATAATTTTACATATATACCAAATGTGTTACAATATGATTATATGCCTTTAAATATTGATATTTATAAAGTTTACACAAGATTTCCTCAAGTAATAGAAAATTTAGTAACATTGCCAGCTGGATTTTATAAAGTATTTAGATACACTAATTATTTTCCAAGACATGATTTTTCTTCAAAAAATATTGAAAATGATAAAATTGTTTTAACTGTAAATTCAATAAATGGATTTTTACAAAATAATTTTTGTTTGTTAGTTAAATTACCAAATGGATCTTATGTAGAAGATGATTTGTTTGTAAAATTATCTGAGAGTGGTAATCAAGATTATTATTCAAAATCAAACTTTATGTGTAATATGGGTAATAATAACTCTGAAGTATACTTAGTAGTATCTGATTCAAATGGAAAATTATATGAAAGTACTAATAATGTAATTTACGGATATAAATTATTTGATCAATATAATAGTTATATTGAATCTTCAATTATTGATACAAAATACAAAATAAAATTATTAGCATATACATCTAGTTATCTAAATTTTTATCAAATAGTATTTAATATATTATTATTTAATGATTATTTTGAAAAAAATGCTGTTTTAGTTCAATTACAAAAAATGCAAATGAAAACACATAATATTCAAAAATTAAAAGAAATAGTTTATTATGATTTTATAAGATTTAATTATATAACAAATCTTTCTAACATAATTTTACAATATAAAAACTATGATATTAAATTAGCAATAAACTTATATAATTTAAAGCAATCTGATTTACTAATGCAAAATATAATTAGTAATTTAATTTACATATTTAATACAAATAAAATTCTTAATATAACAAAAAAATTATATAGTTATTTAACTTTAGTAAAAAATTATCAAATTCAGAAAAATTATGAATATGACTTTTTAATAACAATAATAAATTATAATGCAACAGAATGTTTAAATACAATTTTTGTTAATTATCAATTAAATACAAATTATTGTATTAATAACGATGAAATTCAAGAATTATATGGATTTTTAAGCGTAATGGTTAAATCTACTACATTAAAAAAAGTAATAACTATATTATCAAGAATTTTTACAACAATAAACTATTTTCAGTCAAAAATTTTATTTACAATTAAAGATTCTTATGAATTATTAGAAAAATTATTTGAGTTAAATATATCAAATAACGAAAATATAATTAAATTTATTGAAAATAGTAAAAATATTTTAGAAAATTATACTTTAAATCTTGTGATAATAAATGATATAGAAACAAATATTGATATACAAGAAAATCAAACATTATTTAATTTTTTTGTATCAATGTTCCCAAATTACACACAAATCCAAATAAATATATTAATAACATCTTTAGTAAATTTAGTAAAAATACGTTTTTATAATTCAAATAAATTAGATGAATTAATTAATACACTTAGATTGATATATTTTGAAAAAACTTTAGATGGTTTATTTCCTATACCAATAAATAATGTAGTAAAAAACACTTTTATATTTAATACAAACTATTATACAATTAATCTTAAAATTAAAAATTTTGACTTTAATAAATTTTTGTTTGATTTATTTACAGTAATTACTTATTTTTCTAATCCAGACAATAGTGATGAAAAATCATATATATTATATAAAAAAGCAATTGAAGAAAATGTTATTTCAATATTAAATATAACTGGAGACTTATTTAATTTAATTTGTAGAAATATTATAGGTATATATAAATTTGAAAATAACATTGATATTGGTATTATTCCTAAATATGATATTTACAATGAAAAAAATATTGGAAATATGTATTATTTATTATCATCATTAAAATTAAATTTAACAAATTTAGAAAAAATTATAGTTGGAAATGGATTATTATTATTTTCAGAATTTGAACCTGTAATGAAAACTATGTTTGAATTTATAGGTTCTGTTTCAGAATATTTATATTTTGTACAAATAGTTATGATATTTAATCAATTTAATGAATATGTTTTTATTGGTAATATAAATTATATACCAGAAGATATATTAAAAATTTTAACAATTGAAGAAGTATACAAAATTTTTAAATTTATTATTGATAATTTTATTACAATGTTTAAAGGTAAAAATCAATCTACAATAAATAATATTTTATCAAAAGAAGAAAATAAAAATACTATTTTAAGAAATCCAGATATTGAATTAAAGAAATTTACAGATATAGTTAAAAAATATAAATTTGGAACCACAAATGTTTATAATATATTAAAATCATATATTTTGGAATCATATGTAATTGTAAATGAAGAAAAAGACTATTCAAAAATAATTAATAAATTAGATTTACAAAGTCAGAAGGTAATAATTTTACAAGACATGAATATTCTGTATGATAGCTTCCAATTTTCATCTTTTAATTTTGATAAAAGTATATTAACATTAGTTAATGATTATAATACTTATAAAATTTTTACACTAAATTATTATTATAATACACCAGATATTGAATTTTATAAAGAATTAATAAATTACAACTTTTTGGAATATGGATTTTATAATAATTTATTTCAGGATACTTAAAAAATTGATTTTTGTAATATAAAATGTAATTTAATTATAAGTTTAAAAAAAATGTTAAATATAGACAAAAATTTGGGAAATACTAGAGACAGTCATGAATCATTATTTACAATTTTAATTTATGATGTTTCTAAAGAAGAATTTATTAATGACTTAAAAAAAAGACTTGAAAAAATAAAAAGTATAACAAATACTTTTAAAAGAAAAAAACTTAATGATCGATTATTTAAATTAGTTACATATGTAGAGTTATCTCAAACTCAAATTTATAATAAGATAATTTTATTATCAGATAACATTATTGAATATGAATTGGGTAAAACTGAAATAGAAATGTTGAAGGAATATTCTATTACGAATTATACATTTGAGTATGGAGAATATTTTAATATTACTTGGTTAAAGGATTTATTTGAAAACTTTACTTTTTACAATGTTATTATTTTTAATCAAAATCAATATGCGGTATGGAATGGTAATCTTAATAAGAAAAAAAAGATATTACAAACATCTTCTCAGGATATAATAAAAACTTTTGATAAACCATTTTATTTTTTTGGAAAAATTAGTGGACAAACAAAAGAAAAAATAGCTAATAAAAATTTAATTGAATATGTTCCTCAGACTTTTACATGGAATGAATGTATGGAACATATAAAAAAAATAAAAATTAAAGAAAATAATTCTTTACTTCAAGAAATTATTTTAGGAATAAAAAAAGATTCATCAAAATATATATTTGGAAAAGAAATATATGAATCTATTGAAAATTATAACATAAAAGAATTATACCTACATCTACAAAATTTATATGAATTTGAAAAAATAATAAAGGAAAAAAATTTATTAGATAATATTAACTTTAATATTATCCATATTGATACATTTGAATCATCAAGCTCTGATCCATCAGTAATTTTATTAAAAGACTTTGCTGGTATGATTGGAATAAAATATTATTAAAAAATTTATTCAGTAATATCTTTTGTAGGTTTAACGATTTTATTACGTATTGTTATTTTAACACTTTTAGATTTAGGATTAAAGAAAACAACATATGCTCTGTCTTGAACTTTTGATTCAAGTTTTAAATAAATATTTTTACTAATTGTTTTACATTCATTCAAGTCAGGGAAAACTAGATTGTTTACTTGATAAATATAAATACCAAGTTCATTCCCTACATTTTCATCAAAATATTTTTCTAATTGATCAACTGAAATCACATCATCTAGTATAATGTTTTTTGTTTCTAGTGTTTGATATTTTTTGATTTCAAATCTTAATGTTTTTTTATCCAAATGAAAATATACATTAACTATATATCCTTTGTATTTTTGGTTAGCAGCAAAATCAGCAGAAACAGATTTAGCTACTTCTTTAGCTTTTTCAAGATTAGCAGGAAAATTAGTCCAAGTACTTAAATCATATTTAACTATTCCTTCAATAGGTTTAATTCTTTTAAAGAAATATTTGGTTTCTAATTTGTCTTTAGTTAAATTTAATTTGATTGCTAATGGATCATGTTTCTTGACATTAACTGTTTGTTGATTTTCAGACATATTTTCTTATAATATATATAATTTGATTAATATTTAAATATTATTCAATTTTAAGATCGGGACCAACATTATTATCAAAATTATTTTCAAATTTGTCTGGTAAAATTATTTTAACATTTAGATTAATAGGATTATTTTCAAGATTATACATTCTATAATTTCTAACTAATTTTTTGATTAAAAAGTATAACAAATAAATAAGATAGATTAAAAAAACAATTAAAAATAGAAACATATATAAAATTTGATTTATATATTTTGTATTTAAAAAAACTTGATTATTTATTCGCGACTAACTATGTGTGATTTATAAAATTAATCTAATTTTCTTACTTATGATTTTTGTTTACGAAAAATTAATTTAATAACTTCGTCAATATGAGATACTAATTTAACCTTGAAATCTTTATCAATTAGAGTAGGATTTTTTCTTTTAATTATATCAATATCTCTAGAATTTTCTTTAGGAACAAGTGCTAATTTAACACCAGCACGTTTTGCACCAGAAAGTTTTGCATCAAGACCTCCAATAATTGTTACATTTCCATCTAAATCAATTTCTCCAGTAATTGCAATATCATTACGAATAGGTTTATTAATTAGGGTAGAATAAATAGCACAAGTAATTGCAGTTCCAGCACTAGGACCATCCTTAGGTGTAGCTCCTTCAGGACAATGTATATGTAGTCCAGTATCTTTATAATCTTCAACTAATTTCTTTTGTTGATCTCTTGTAAGTAAATTATATGCAACAGTTTTAGCAACCTGAATAGATTCACTCATTACTTTTTCAACACTACCAGTAATTTGAACTCCTAAAATTTCTTTATGATAGATTGGTTTAACTTGAATTACAGTAATTCCTCCAATACCAGATGTTGTAGCATACATTCCATTAATATAACCAATTCTGGGTTCAGAATTAATTTGTTTAAATCTATTTTTAGGATAATCAGCAAAAGTTCCGTGAATAAAGTCTTCATCAATTTCACACCCGATTTGAATTAATTTATTTTCAAGTCTATTTAAATGTTTAGTTCTTATAATTTCTTGAAGTTTTTCTTTTAATTTACGAACTCCTGCTTCATGAGTATATTCTAATATAACTGTACTAAGTTTACTATCAGAAATAATAAAATCCTCAGAATTATATCCAATTCCCTTGCATATTTCGGGAATTAAAAACTTTTTACAAATTTCAAGTTTTTCCATATGTTTAATTGCATCAACTTGGATTTCTTGTATACGATCGATTAAAATTCTATCAACTTTAGATGAATCATTGTAAGAGAAAATAATTATACATTTGGATAAATCAATTTTAACCTCTGAAAAGTATCTGTCTGTAAAATGTTCATTTTGAGCTGGATCAGTAATATGAGTTAAAACTGAAGAAATTTCATGACCATGTTCAGTATTAGAAATTTTATCAAGTTCATCAAAATATAAAATTGGATTCATGACACCAGCTTCTTTAAGATGTTTAACTATATCACCAGAAGTAGCTCCATGATAAGTAATATTATGACCAACAAGTGTTGAACCATTTGTGGTTCCTCCTAGAGAAAGGAAACAGAATGGTCTATAGTCTAAATGATTTTCATTTATCATTAAAGTAGGTTCATATTTATCAAGATTGTATGAAATAAAATCAACCAAACATTTAGAAAGAGCTCCTTTAATTACAGTTGTTTTACCAACACCAGGAGGTCCATGAACTCCTATAACTACACCTTTATTTAGACCACCACTTAACCATTGAGCAATTATACATTTAACTTGTCTTTTAGTTTCATTTTGACCATAAATTGTTTCTTCAAGAATCTGATTAACATATTCAAGATATTTGAAACGAATATCAATAAATTTTTTATATAATTCAAAATATTTTGCATATTCATCTTCCATATTATATTCTATTTTATTAAAAAATCGTACTAAATCAGATTCATTTAATAGACTTACTTTATTCATTGACTTATTTTTATGTTTTTCATTCATAGAATTAACTTTTGTAACAAGATCAGGAATAAATTTAAATATATTTTCATTTTTATATTTACCAAATGGTATTTTAACAAGATTATCAATATATTCTTTTGCTTTTCCATTCACTAACATATTATTATTTAGTTCTTCTTCCTTTTCTTTGATATGTTTTTGAATATCCTCAGGTAGTTTACTGATATCAACTTTAGAATGTGAAGATTCTTTGCTTTTTCTCATTCCCATGGGACTTCCTAATAGTTCAAAAAGTCCAATAACAGGATTCTTTTCACGAGCATTACTAGAAGATGATCCTGATGATAATTTTTCATTAGGTTTAATCATCGAATTGTCCATTAAATATTTATGAACAGTATTATAAGACCATGAATCTAAATAAGAAATAAATTCTTTAGTATATTTAAATTCTATTTTATTTTTATCTTTTTGTTCTTTCCACCATTCAACAACTTTTAACAGTCTGACTTCGTCTAATTTACAGTTATCAGTAGAACTAGTTGAATATTCAAATTTAACTTTACCTTTAAGATGATTCTCAATCCACCAATTAAGAACATTAATTCTACAACCATTAGATGCATAATCAACAGCATCAGTATCATATCTAAGTTCAAGTTCTGATTTAATCCACCAATCTAAAGCATCAATTTTACCATTACGACTGGCTAGATTCATCGATTTGCTTGTATACTTTAGTGGAACTCTATTTTCTTTATTAGCTTTTAACCACCAATCAAGAACAGAAATTTTACCATTTGAAGATGCATGGTCAATTGAATCAGTAGAATATTCATCTGAATTTCCTTTAAACATTTTAGATTCATCAAGATTTTCTTCAAGCCAATTTTTCAAATGATTTAAATCACCAACTGTACTGGCAAAATCAATTTTATGTGTCTGTTTTTTACCAGCAGTTACATTTATATTTGATTTTTGATTTGAAGATTTTGAATTATCTTTTATGTTATTATCTTTATTATCTTCTAAATCAGTGTTGGATCTAAATCTTCTTTCAATTTTAGAATTATTTTTTTCTTTTATTTCATCTTCATCTTCATCTTCATCTTTATTTTCATCTTCATCCTGACCATTTAATCCAATTTCAATAAATGTGGGAACAAATTTAATATCTGAAGTAAGATTTGGATTTGATAAAGTTAATGTAGCTAAAAGCATACTAAGAGGATCTAAACCTCCAAATTGATTTGAATCTTTATCATCATTTTCAGAATTATTTTTATCATCAGAATAAATTTTCCATGGCAAGACAATATTTTTTTGTTTTATACCAAAATTTTTATCTTTGAAATCTGATGATTTTTCAGTAGAATTGTGTGATTCATCCTCTTCAATAATAATTCTGGATTCTTTTTTATCAGATTTTTTTATTTTAATATCAATATCTTTATTTTGTTCAATATCTTTTTCAATAATATTAGGAACTAGGTTAAAATTTTTTTCTTTATCTTTTTCATTATTTACTGGAATAATATTTTGGTTTTCATCACTAACTGAATCAGTATTTTTATCATTAATTATACAATCTATACATTCAATTTTTGTCTTATTTTCTTCCAGTTCTTTTGCATTGTCGTTTTTATCAGTATCAGAGTTACCCATACTATTATTGATAGTCATAATATTATATTAATATTATTATTTTTAAATATCAATTATTTTTATATTGTAGAAAACCCATTTTTTTATATAAAATATATATATAATGATATTATTAGATATTTTAGGATTTTCCGATAATATAAAGGATGGAGACACTCTATTGTTAAAATTTATTAATAATTACAAAAATTATGATAAAAATGAAAAAAATCCCTTATTTTCAGGTTCAATTATGAAACAAACGATTATAGAAAAAAAGGCTAAAGTTATAAAATTTTTAGGAGAAGGTTCTTATGGAAAAGTGTATAAAATAAAAATAGATGATAAGAAATATGCATTAAAAATTAATGAAAATGAAGATCCACATAAACTTGAAGAAAGATATACTTCACTTAAATCAAATCCTAAAATGGAAAAATACATAATAGATACATATTGTGCGGGAGAGATTAAATCACATTTTTTTTCATATTCATATTTTTCTATTATGGAATATGGTGGAAAAAGTATTCGTCAGATAGTTGATGAAATAGATATAGATGATTTGCAAATAATTTTAAAACAATTATTTAATATTATATATGTGGCATCTAAATATAAAATATTATTAACAGATCTTAAATTATCAAATTTAACTTTTAATTCAGAAAAAAGAGTTAAAATTATTGATTTATATATGTACTGTGAATCTTATATACCATGTAGACAATGTAAAATAGTAAAGACATATTCAAGTGTTGAAATTGATAAAGAAAAAAGAATTTATGAAAATCCAGATTACAATTATTCTTGTATTTTTCTTCCATTTGCAATTTGTTTAATTGACTTAGTATGTATTGATAGTGCTTCGCATTATTGTTCTAAATTATCAAAAAAATACAACTTAGATTTAGGTATTAAAGAAATAATACCTTTATTGCAAATAAGTTGTTATAATTATACAAATGATTCTAATGATTTAATAAAAAAAAAATATTCGAGTTTATATAAATATAAAAAGAAATTAGAAAAAGAATATTCTGTTATCAAACAAAATGAATTTTATGATTATTTTTTTAATTTACTCGAACCCAAAAAAGAATTTGAAAATTTTATGTCAAAGAAAAAATTAATTTTAATTATATCAAATTTAATTACAGCTGATCCAAATCAAAGATCAATTGATTTACTTAAAGAAAAATTAAATCAAAATTTTTAATATTCTATACAAAAGTTAATTAAGGATATGCTTTTTTAATTAGTATTTTCATCTCTTCAGATTCAAATTTTTGTCTGATCGGTTCTATTAATTCATTGATAAAATCACTTACTCCGAGTTTAATATCAGCAGGTGCAATTAAACAATTTATATATGATGTACTAACTTCTTCAAAAGTATTAAATTCTAATTTACCACCCCATTTTTCGTCACGATTTATAACAAATTTATCTAAACCTTTTAATTCAATTACAGGAAAAACTATTAACTGTAGCATTTTAAAAAGCCCACAATTAACATTTGATTCTTCTAAAAATGCTTTATTAATTTTTTTCTTGATTTCTTTAGGAATATCAAGTAGACCTATTTTTGAATTTGGTTCAGAAGAACTCATTTTCTCATCAGATTTTCCAGCAAGTGAAGGTAACATTTGATTCATTAAATGAATATTAGGTTTATATCCTAATTTGGATAAATGATCTCTACTCATCATAAAAATTTTTCTTTGATCAACACCTCCAAGTTCACAATCTGTATTTAAATATACTTCATCTAATACTTGTAAAACAGGATATATTAACCCAGACATTAATGGATTTTCGGATTGTTTTACAACTTCTGCACCACCTTTTTGTGCTTGTTCTACGGTAACTTTACTTAAAAATTTATATACATCTACTGTATATTCTTTTGTTAACTGATAATCTGTTCCTTTTACAAATTTGATTTTGGTTATATCACCACCTAAAGTTTTAATTACTTCTTTAATTACAGTTTCATAATATTCAGTTCTGTAAGCTAAAAGTTCCCAAGTAGTTTTCATAGCATCTAAATAAGCATGTAAATCTGCAAATAATATTGTTACTTCACAACCTGCTTTTAATAGTTGACAAATTTTAATCATAGGAAGATAATAAGCAATTGATGGAGATCCAGTTGGACTAGTTCCCCAATAAACTCTTAATGGAACATCACTAGCTAGTTTCTCTTTTAACTCATTAAGTCCTATGATTTCTGCTAGATCTTTTGTAACTAGATTAAGTTTTTCTTCAATAGACATTGAATTGACAGTTTGTTCAGTAATTTGTTCAGTAATTTGCTCAATTTCAAATTGACTCATAAAGATTATTTTGATAATTATATTAAATTAAATAAATTATATATCAGTTTCAATTTTTTACCTGTAATTAATTATAATAGAATCATTCAAAGTTATAGTTCTTCTGCTAAAATCTATTTTTGCTTTATATGCTTTTAAAAAATTTATTCCTAGTAGCATATCTATTTTTTTATCCAAATCAATTTTAATTTCTTGTTCTTCATTAATTTCTTTAATTTTCTTATTTTTTTCAGTA
>JACCDO010717880.1_pt1 | contig 10406 bp, 6 predicted proteins | sample 7446101 | NCBI WGS metagenome assembly JACCDO01 (sample SAMN15323440, study PRJNA562643) | freshwater metagenome | isolation source: river surface water | place: USA:Blue River Watershed | collected 2017-08-16
TATTGTCTCCATTGTACCCTGAATTGCCATTACCAGCGACTGTGGTGATGACTCCTGTCGATACTGTAATTTTGCGCACGTATTCGTGGTCGGCAAAGTAAACGTTTCCTGCACTATCAAGATTTATCCCTAATGGAATGGAGATTGCTGCGGCTGTGGCAGGACCTCCGTCGCCACTGTGACCTGACACACCAGTGCCAGCTATAACGGATACTAGTCCACTTGGCACTGATAATTTACGAATCACGTAGTTTCCCGCATCGCTGACGTAAACATTACCTATAAAAGAGCATAGAGTCAGCTACTACCTTTATCTTATAATATTGAGGGCTTACCAACAGTATCCACTGCAACTGCTATTGGACTATTAAGGGCACTGGATATAATTGTTGATATGATACTGGTTGCCAAGACAACCTTGCGTATGCGATTGTTACTCGTGTCCGCAATATAAATATTGTCTGTCGCGTCTATACTGAGTCCGCTTGGAGCAGCTAAAGTAGCACTGCTCGCTGCACCTCCATCACCACTATAACTTTGTGTGCCGGTTCCCACATACGTAGTGATTATACCTGTTGATTTAGTGATTTGACGGACACGATGATTACCAAATTCAGTAAAATATACATTCCCATTGGAATCAATCGCAACGCCACCAGGACCGTTGATTGTGGCATTTATCGAAGCGCTATTATCACCATTATACCCCGCGACTCCTGTTCCTGCAACAGTACTTATGGTGCCTGGACTGTAAGGTTCTGTCTCACAAATATAATGGAGGACCTGGCTACAAGAGCTACTATCCCAGTCATATTCCAGCAATGCCACACAATCTTCATAGTCATTACTTGGTTTTCCATTTTTCCAATCAGTGTAATTGGACTGACCATGTTGCCATACAAATACCCCTTCAGTACCAATGTCGTTTATACCAAGCCAACAAGAACCTTTTTCTGCACATATTGAAATAGCGATATCATTTTCAACGGCGTCATTTATAGTTACTAACCAGCCGTAACTATTCGCATTACAAGCTTTTGTTGCTGCCGCATAGTTTAGTTCACTATTTACATCATAAAAGTAGCAACTGGCAGTACTTGCGAAGTAGGAATATCCCGCAGGACACACTGTAATGGGGGGCGAATATTTCCATACTTTACCATGACTGTAGTCCGCAATGTACAAAGTATTGGAGGAATCAAATGCGAAACCTTTACTAGCATAAGAAAGTTTCAAAAACGTGTAACATGACGAGGAAGATGTTGTGGTACAACACAGTAGCTTTTCCCCAACTAAATCATGCACAAACATGTACTTATTATATTTGTCCAAGGAAAATGAATATATTTCGGTACTGGTTAGAGTTAGCGCATCTGAAAAATAGCTGCTACATGTAATTGTTGATAAACCATTACACTTGTATATTGTAGTACCATATGAATAATAAAAATTGTCCTTGCTATCAATGTATATTCCGATAGCAGATCCACTTATTGTTGCAAATGTGCTTTGTGCAGCATAAGATGATGAATACGTGAATTTCAATACAATGTTATCTCCCATCACATAGAGATTGCGACTCGAATCAAGTGCAATTCCTGTCGGCAATGTACCCCTGGTGTTTGCTACAAGACTGCACGTGGTGGTACCAGACCTTACATATGCACATGTCTTTATTGATGTTCCATAATATGATGCAGCAAAAAGTTTGTTATTGCTGCTATCAAATGCAATAGCCACCGGGGAAAACATGATGGCATATGTTGAAATTGTTGTGGTAGAACCACATAACCAAAAACACAGTGACACAAGCAAGCAATACAGCCCAAACATGGCCTTTACAATTACTCTACGCTTTGAACGAGTACCATTTGCGTTTACCTCAGCGGTGTCGAAAAATTTTTTTGCTGTTCCTAGCAGGGATTAAGTACCGTTACCATTACCGTACATTAAATATGGTCAGATACCTGTGACACGTCCTGTGTCGATCCCCACGCTGTGTACGCACTCCGAAATAGTAATCAAATCAATCAAATGAACTGATCGTAAACGCTGCGATTACCATAAAGATTAACAAAAATATGTTCAAGGATGAACGAGTGTACCAATTAATGTTCGCCAAGTCCTGCATAACAAATTTATCTTTGTCTCATTTGCAGGAAGGCGATGCAGGATATCGATAATACTTCCTACTCGTATATATGGAGGGTATGTGATCGGGCCGGTCCTCCAGTGTAGCTGCAGCAGCTGCCACTACTGTTCGATTGGAGGTACCGTAACGACAAAAAGTGCTACTCAATCGATAACTAGCTCACGTAATAATCAACTAGTTGAATCAGAAGGTTATTGCTTGCTCATACACTAGCTGATCACTTCTTTTTATTCTACTTCACAATAAGTCGCATAATTATATTATCATTCACTAGCTTACTTACGATCATTTGTTACTCATTCATTACATTTATCATTATGTAATCATTTTACTTCACGCTCACTAATTGCTTTATATCATTCTATAGAAATGAGGATGGCAATATTGTGTATGGCTTTAATTTCGCAAAAATGTTTGTCGTTATTATTGCATCGTCGATCATCATCATTGTTGAATTCGTCACATTATCGTCCAGCAATACATGAAGGGTATAATGACATAAGAAACAAAGTGGTAGGTGTCACCTCTATTTACAGCACTACTCGGCCTCAAAGTTCTTCGAAGGACGTAGATAATGGCAACAACGTAAGCAAGAAAGAAGCGGAGATGGATGAGGTGAAGCAGGCGATAAAAGACACGCAGGTAGAGATTGTGAATGTTGGTAAAAAATAAAAAAGGTCGAGCTTGAAATAGAAGCGATGAAAAATCGGCTATTTAGCGATAATCTTTCGCCAATAAAAGAGAGCATTCTTGCTAAGATGATTGATAATCTGATGGACAAAGAGAAAGCACTGATGAACACAAAAAAATCTTTAATTGACAGGGACAATGCTTTGATTGAAGTCAACCTTATGAAAAATAAACAGCTTTCGTCTGTTCTTGAGCCGTTTGAATTTGAATTCGATGTTAATGACGATTTTCCGTTACATGACGGCGGTAATGCGATATTCAAGAGAGATTGGCTCATCGACACAATTGCCAAAATGATTCTTAAGAAGGTTGAAGGGAGAAAGTTTGGCAGCTACTACTGGAGAGCCCCGCGTGGATCTGGGAAAACGGTGTTTTTGAAGCTGATTGGTAAGGCATTGCAGGACAGAGGGTGCATCGTGTACAATACTATAGTTAGTCCTAAATTGGATCTGATACCAAACAGACACTTTCATAAGCTGGCCGAGAAGGCAGGAGAGAAAGCGGTTGTTGTGTTGATTGATGAAGTGCAACTTAATATGAACAGTTTTCATTGGGGTGATCTGTTGAAAGGAAACAAACCTAGTAACCTACTTGTCTTGGGTGTCGGCATCCCTAAGTTAGACATGATATCTATTCCGTTTTCTTGGAAATTTCCAAGAGATGGTGATCAATACCCTATGTTCTTGACTCGAAAGGACCTTCCTGAAGTGATAGCTTACTTTGCTAAGCAATCAAATAGCCCAGAGGAAACCGTCGCCCTAATTTGCGACCAAGTACTATACTTCACGAGCGGGCAACTGTTCCCATTTGTGACTATAATGAAGTACGTACTGGATCCCAGCAACAATGTCGACGTGGCGAATGTCACGCCGCATCTGAATACGGAAATATTTCGAATGTCACAAGCTTATAGTAGTATTGATAACCGATGTTTCGACTTACAGGGATCGGGCATTCTTCAATCTGCGACGAATGTCTTATCCAATAAAGAAAGTGTTGGTGATTTTGATGTGTTAGAAAAAATTGATATAATCAACAACGGAGCATTTGTTTCTCCGCTAGTAATGAACGAAGTGTTTCTTAGTTTGCCGCCTCCTAATGAAGCAAAATCATTTAAACTCGATAACTCGGAATCAAGGAAACCATACGCCGAACAAGTCATACTCGCTGGATTGTACCACATGACAGACACAGATTTCCTGGATGCTAAGTACCACAAAGTGGCAGTTGAGAATGCCATATCGATGGCTTGGGGTAACTATGTCAAGCATGCACTCCCCAATGTTGTCGTATCCTTCCAACCGAGAACAATGTACGAGGATCGTAAAGTACGTGGTGCGAAACCTCTGATTGATTTCATTTTCGATGGAAGAATCGATTTGGGGATCGAAGTCGCTTTGAATCTTAATGCTGATGGAATTAAGGAGCACCTGGACCGTTTCGATAATAAGTACAGTGCATTGAAGAAGAATGGCGTTGTCTTGCACATAGATACGGAGAGTGAAACCCCCAAGTTGATCGAGAAATCGCTGGATGAAAACGAAGATCCCAATGATAAGATATACACCTTTTTGAAAAGACGTAATGCTCTCTATCGGGGCTCCGAGTTAGTTGCATCCAACGTGTCGGTAAACCTACAATCTCCTTTAAGCAGGCCTTAGAGTGGTGTGGATGCTTACCTTTTCGAGTACTGTAACTACGTAGTTATTTATACTCATTTTTATAATCCCTACGGTCTAATCCCTACATCCCCCCATTTTTTAAGCCTATTGAAATACCATACACGGTACGGTGTTGGTAACAATTTTTATCATTAGGTAATTCCAGCTACCTGGAGTACTTGATAAGTTTGAGTGAGTTATTGACTGGATTAGTTTTTAAGTTCATTATTATCTACTTTAATTCGATGGATTTGGACGCATTTGAGTCTCGTTTGAATGAAGTAGAAGTAGCCATTTACGGTACCGCACCGCATGAAAGGTTCTCATCGAAACTATCAAATATAATTGCTTTGTATCAAACCAATTCCGTTGTTACTAATGATATTCACTCGTTACTCAATTCATTTTCAACTGTAATTACCAATAAACGAACATCAATCGAACAACTAACGCAGCGGATCTCGGAACTTATTCATGACAAGAAACATATAGAGCAACTAGTTAGATCTATAGAGACAATACTAGCCCATGAACACGTGGTAAGTTGTATCAATACTCGTTTTATTATATCATTTATTTGTTACTATTCACTCAGGTACATGCAGATTATGATATTTCAGTAATGAAATATAAAGATGAAATAGAATTATTGAATGAAGAATTGCGCGATTTGAAGAGGGAAGTGACAAGGCAGTCGGAAGCATTAGATTTATTACTCCAAAATTATGAAAGTGCAATGGAAGTTACATCTAATTTATTTATTAAATGGGAAATCGATATTCAAAAGGTGCGAAGTAAGTCGAGGTAGGAGTTGAAATATGTAAGAAAAATGTAATTTTAATGTAAATTTATTTCTTTATTTTTAATTTTGGTATAACAAATTTATTTGATTTCGTAATGATTTGTGAGATGGAGGTACTGTTCATACTGGTATTAGATGTGTCAATTGTGTTTCTGATAACAGATTTTATTTCAACAGCCGGTGCTGCGTCTTCTGCTTTAGGTCGTTTGTTCTCTTTCATTTCTTCAACTGATTCGAGTATTACACGTTTTTTATTATTGGTTGCTTTCTTATTCGACACGTTACTTTTTTTGATAGGTTCGATCAAGAAATCAGCATCGATATCTGTCGTGCTTATATCGTTCATTTCCATGTTGCCTTTCACGGGCGATAGCGCATCAATACTAGGGATGATGACGTCATTATCAACGGGCAAAGAAGGCTCTGTCACACCCTTTTTGGATGGTTTACTTGCTTGTTTTTTCTTTGATTTTTGGTTGTCAATAGCTGGTTCTTGCGTCGTTACTGGTGCTGCTTCCACTTGCTTCTTACTGGATGTAACAGATGCTACAGCAGTGCTGCTAGCCTTACTCTTCTTCTTTTGGGGCTCTTCTTGCACCACCGTTACCACTGGTTCGTTCATTTTAATACCATTTTGGGACTCTATATCTAACTCCGTCCACTGCGATTTGTCCGTTTCACTCAACTGAAGCCACATAGATTCCAGTTTGCTGGCAACGACGTCAGCTGGTTCATTTGGATTGGCAACCAGTATTTCAGACTTCATCGATTCAACGAATAATTGAGGGATTGAAACAGTCTTGGCTTTACGTTTCTTCGCGTTTGTCTTCTTTGATGATGTCACAACTGCCTCGTCAGTAGTGACGGAGCTGGCAATTGGTGCTTTCTCTTTCGTAGCTTTTTTATTCGATTTGGTTGCACCTACCTTTTCTTCCACGATGACCGGCGCATCCACTTGCTTCTCCTTCACTTCTTCGATTGGTATCGTCTCGTTACTCACTACTATTTCTTCTATTATTGGTGTTACTTCCTCGACTTGTTTCTCTTTTCCTGCTTTTGTCTTCTTGGTAGGTTTTGCGGTACTAAGTGGGACTAACGTCAACGAGGACGATACAACCACTGCTTCGGATGCAACTTCCTCGCTTTTATCTTTCTTGAAAATCCCCTTCTTTGACTTGGTGGTTTTGCTATCTCGATTGTCTTCTACGTCGCTGCTAGAAGGAGCCTTCCCCTGACACCCTTTCGATTTCGAAACTTTTCCTTCAACTCCTTCGACTTCATTATCACTAACGGCTACTTTGCCCTTCTTCCCTTTACTCTTTGCTGCCTTTTCTACCACGTCTTTCTCGGTATCACTAACGGCTACAGCCGCTTTGGTCTTTCTACCTTTAGCTGTCTTATCCGTTAGTTTAGTATCCGTTTTACTCACTTGCACGATCACATTGGACGGTTTTGGCTCAGGAAAATCATCATTTTCGTTGGAAAAATTCATGAATTGAGAGGTTGAAACGTGTTTTTTCTCGTGTTTTTTACGGGAATTCATGTCTCCTAACGGCACGAACTGCAAGTTACCGTATTTACTTCCTGCATTTGATAATTTAACAACGTCTTCGTCATCCGTTACATAATTCGTCTTAGTTGGTTTAGATTTCTTTTCTCGTTTGATTATTACCGGTGATGGTGCTGTTACAATGGGCATTGGAACGTCAACTGTCATGCTGGCATCAAGACCGTTGTCAACATCGTAGTTATCGAAGTCATCCCCTTGATTCATGTCATAGTCCTCGTATTCATTAGTACATTGCTCTTTTGCAACGGATACAATCGGTACCGTAATATTGATGGGATTAATAATAGTGGATGGTACAGACGCGGCAATGTAGTGCACAGGTTCTTCGTAACTGCGAGGTTGCACATCAAAACAATATTGCGCGATTTCATCATCAAGCTGTTGCTGCAGCAACGATCTAGCCCGACGACGTTGCGCTATAGCGAGTAAAGCCTCATCGATTTTATTAATGTCATTCTTCACTAACATACAATCTGATTGCAATCGAACTCTTTCGTGATCTTCAATCTTACGTGTTGCTTCCTCTATGACCTCTTCAATCTTGTGAGATGCGGCTAATAATTTACCTTCAACGTCACCCAGACGTGACATCAACATTTCTCTTTCTACAACAAATTGACCTTTTTGTTCTACTACTTCTAGTCGCAATTTTTCTATTTCGGATTGAAATTGCTCCATTAAACCACATGGTAACGTTGCCATAACGGTCTTATCAAGCGATATACGACGCACTGCTTGTGAAACACGATCTAGTTCTTGTTCCGACCATTGACTGCCTGATTGTCTGCGGGGTTCTATCGATGATGAGTTCAATACATCACTAGAAGGCTCTACTTGAGTGACAATGTTAACTGATGGGACAACCATAGTTACTTGCTCAGGTATACTTTCTACTTCCTTATGAACCACTTGTATTGGTGATACAGATATCTTGCGAGGGCTTTTATGGTTCGTGATAACAGGTGCAAACTCACTATTGGACATCATGGAAGATAGGATTTTACTGCTTGAAATCTCTTTTATAACAGGTGGTGGAGGAACCTCAACAACGTTCGCAACAGAAATATCAGGCAATACAACAGCCTCGGTGACTACATGGCTTACCTCCGACACACACTCGGAAGTAACCTGGTTTTTCGCAGTAACAGGTGAATGTTGCAGTGCTTTTTTCGCAATAAACGGATTCTCGGTGTCAGCCATGTCACTATTCAAGTCCATGGTGCCGATGGAGGACCTGACGTACATCGCGCCTTGCTTACCCTTGCTCTTGACGCTGGTATTCTTCTCTTTTCTTATAGATGCAATTGATTTTGTTGCAGATTTCACACGTGACGATGATTGAGTCATACGATGCGGTGAAACCACTAACTCGACAAATTTCATAGCCAATGAGGTTGGAATTTGTAAATTAATATTGCTTGTTTTAGGAGGACTCCGGAATGCTTTGATATAATCCCTAAATTCGTTAGGTAGTAATCTACCAGAAGTTGCTGCGTAGTACATTGCGTTCTCGGCTGCTTCCGCATCTTCACGGAATGCAATTAAAAGATCCTCGATGCTCATGCGACGTTTCGACACTTCATCGTGCTGGATTGTGGTACTAGTAGTGTGGATTACTGGGATGAGTTTCTCTGGTGATGGTGCTTGCATTACCTCGCTATGCTTCAGTGGCTCGATTGCTTCATTATTAGCATTAATAGCACTATTATTCACAATTGTGTCCGATAACACCGCCGTAATTGGTTCAACAATCAATATTTCTTCTGTCACAGCGGGTGTGATTGGTTCAGGTGCGACAGGTGCATCAACAACTGGTTCAATTGTAGTAACGGTTTCAGTTGGAACCGTATTCTTGTGAACACTATCGCTGTATTCGCTCAATACAGACTCGATATTGCTGATTAGATTATCAATACTACTTAATTCGATTTTGTTGGAGCTAGTAACTGGTGCAAGAGGCATCTCTGGAGCGGATGTAATTACTGGCACTTCAATAGTTTCTACTATAACTTGTTCATCCACAACGACTGTATCGGGTACTGAAACCTCTTCTTTGCTATCCACGTCGTTAATCATGACAATAGGTTCCTCTGCAGCTACAAATGTTGATGATGTTTTTAATGCTAACTCGTCGCTTGATACATCCAATATATTATCTACAAGAACAATACTTGTATTATTATCATCGAGCAACTGTTCCTCTAATTTCCATGTAGTATCCATCGTCATTGTGCTTTCTAATGGAGTGCCCTTCTTACTGGATGTCACCAAAACAGTTTGATCAGTACTATTGGGTGTATTCGCTTCACTTGATGTAATTACAACCTTATTTGCACATTTAACTATAGAGATTGAATGAGTGAGTTGATAATAATTATTGAGTAAGAAGTATATACCAGGTGTGTGCTCTAATTTTGCTTTTGTCTGAAATGGATTTTGTACTAAATGTATCTCATTCTCTTTATCTAAATCTGTATAATTAATCTTTTGTACAGGCGATTTAGGTCTAAGATAAGACTGTCTCGATGTTCTTTTTAACGCCGACGATGCCTTCAACGCCGACGACAATGTTAATGGTTTACTCCCGGATGATTTTACTGCTGAAGAAATTCTTTTAGTAGCTGATGCTTTAACCGCGGAAGACGCCGCAGAAGACTTGACTGCAGACGATGTGGCGGATGACCTCGTTGCAACAGACTTGCGAGAGGACTTCATTCCCTGACTAATCTCTTATTTTTTTTAACTATTACCTATTTTTACCCACGGTGGAATCCCACCGGCTAGTTGTACCGGTACCGATATAATTATTATTTCAATGTAAAAATACATTTTCAAATAAAACTGATGGGTATTAGTTTTTTGTTTAGGTTAATTACTTGCTGCAAGTGTTTTACTTCACATTCTGCCAGAATAAAAATTTTGCGGTGAAACTTTTTGAATATTTTTTACGAAAAGCTTCTTCCATATTTTGTTGTTATTAAAATGTTGTTATTAAAATCTTACAACAATTTCTGTTTCGGAATTTATGTTTAATGCATTGATTATTGCATCATTTTTTACCGGACCGAGAGTCTTGGAGTCATGGTATAAAAGAAGAGTTCTGTCAGACTGTCGCATGCAGTTTTGATACGATTCAGAAAGTGAGCGTGATTGAGTAAGTAAGTAGGTGAAAAATGAGTGCAACAGAAATACACGATGAGGAAAATGGTGTGAATACGGGGACATTTGCTGCTATGCCACTCCAGACTGAGTCTGAAAGTAACAAGGATACTCAACTATTCACTGCTCTACCTTTCGACGTGGATAAAGATAATAACAAACCGATCGAGGTGGAAGCGTCTTGGTTGTCTTGCTACGCCGGAAACGGAAGCTTATTTTCTACTTTACTTAATGGCTCGTTGTATTACATGGTGCCAATTATTGTTGTAATCGAGGTCGCAATCACGCTTCCTTCTACAAATGTCAACCCTGATCATCCATTGCACATGGTGTCATTTTGTGCTAATTGCAACATAAACGCAGACACTGTAA
>JACCDO011356706.1_pt1 | contig 10405 bp, 2 predicted proteins | sample 7446101 | NCBI WGS metagenome assembly JACCDO01 (sample SAMN15323440, study PRJNA562643) | freshwater metagenome | isolation source: river surface water | place: USA:Blue River Watershed | collected 2017-08-16
CGTTCTTGAACAGCGTTTCGTACTCTCGAACCGCGCTGCTATTGCTGTAGAGCAGGTGGAATGACTGACAAATCTCCTTCCTTATCTGGTACAAGATCCCCGTTGAATTACCCTCGAGCAGGTCCACCACTTTATTGATGTAGTCATCTTTATCCGCCGCGATCAGGTGAGCGCTGTACTGACTCGGTAATATTGCCTTGATGATGCCGTTAGCTAATTCTGGTACATTTTGCGCAGATGGTAAAGTGACAACTGGCGTACCTACCGCGAGGGATTCTAACACGGTAACACCACCACCGAAAGGGAAGGGATCAAGCATGATATCACCGATCGCTAGCAGCGCCAGGTACTCCTGCGGCGTCAGACTATCTAGCCAGAGAATGCGATCCATGTGATAAAAACCAATACTTTTTCTCCATCTAACATCAAGAGTCCGCTTCCACTGCGCCTTCTTCTGCTGGTTGTTGAGCATGACAAGCAGCGTGTTGGGACCCATTCCTTTGATGATAAACTTGAATATTTTGTCGTATTTAGGGTGTAATTTCGGTAAAAATTGTGGACATAAAACAATTTTGGTACCTTTATTAAGTTTTAAATCAAGCATTTTACGCAGTCCTTCACTGCTGCTTCCTGCGACAACCTCACTCGCGCGCAGCAGCTGGTAGTACTGCTCGTCGCGGGTGTATAGCAAGTAGTTATTGCGCTCGTATATTGGTGGCACATCCAGCACCGGGCGGTCGAAGTACATGCCAAGGGTGTCGAGTTGAATAAGTTGCTCATGAAAGTCCAAGTAGTCATATCGGATGTTGTTATGCTGATGGAATGGCTCGGATGAGATGAAGTAATCCATGTTGTCGATCGCGGTAGTGACCGGATGGCCCCATGTGACCATCTGCACTGGCGCAAGTCTAGCCGCAGCCCAGGTGGGTGTAGAAGGAGTCATCCCTATGTCCAAGTACACCAATATATCAATATTTCTACTCGTCACCTCTATTCTGTTCTTGAATACGGACATGCCGATGCGCACGAACTTGGTCCCTGGAGTCTCGATAATCTCTCTAGTGAGCTCGTCCTCGTTGGCTTCTTGAAGTGCAGAAAAGACAAACACATTGAATGACTCACGATTTAAATTATTGATTATCCCACAAAATAGCTTGCAAATGGAGTGGCGCCGGAAGTGCGCAGAGACGAAGCCGATGTTGATCTTCTTCTGCTGCAAGTGATCAGGCGGAAATTGACTGTAATAAGCAGTTGGTAATAAGCTCAGATTCATCTCGGGGACTACCTTGTTGTATATCGAGCGAAGCTTATGCAGTAGGTCTTTGTCGTTGTAGCCTTGATACACGAAATAGAACGTCGGAGATAAAGAGAACTCGTCTAACTTGTCTAGAACATAGTCTGCACTTTGCTGCACCAGGTTGAGCAAGGAATCGATGCGATTAGATAATAATTTCCTAGTGGCTGTTACATGTCTACGACCTTCGTATACTGCTGGAGTCATAACAGTTGATCTAACAAGTAACTGAATATCATTTGGTTTCAATAATAGTGCCTGATTTAGATGAAATTCTGCCGCTTCATGAAGTCCACTATCACTACACAATGTTATCATAGTAGTAAAGCTGCTTATACGACTCTCAATAGTTGCATTATTATCAACCATTTGCTTAATCAATACAGCACCAACATAGAATATATCCCCAAGACCTCCGCAAGCTTTCCCAGATAGATGTAATGACGCTAATGGTGGCATGACAGCACCATTTATTGCTTTTGCTTTCTTATGAAGTGAAATTGATGTCTCTACATTAGCATATAGAATAAATTCTAAAGCCGATTGTATATGCAACAACTCCGCTGAATTTGTAACATTTATAGTCTTGGCCATTTTCTCCGCCAACTTCAGATCACCACTATCACAGGCAATGGTCGCTACCATCTCCACACTGGGCTTGACTACATCGACAGCCACATCTTTCGCTAGAGTCGCAATTGCACAAAAAGCGAGCAGCAACAACAGTGCCAAATGGCTGGTCCTCTGTCTTGCATGCATTCTGCTAACGCTCTTGTCGCAGAAGCAACTTCTATTAAATCTTAGTTTTTACCGATAAGTATCCAGTTCCGCAGATACCTATTCCTTCTGATAGTCCACTATAGAAGAGGGAGAAATAGGAGGAAGAAGCTGGTTGCGATCGAACTGTGCGGTGAAGCGCTGTGGCTGATGGACGAACTTATCTTAAAGAGGGAAACGTCTATTGTAGAATCCACACCCGCGGTCCTGGTCGTTACCGAATCGCCGATTCCCCGTAAAAATTCTGGGTAGACTCTGTGCAAGAAAGAAGTTGGCTTTCTGTGCGTGAGTCAGTTAGTCGCCAAGTCATGTATATCGATGACGATGAAATATCAGCTGTCTCTGATTTCAATTTCTCCTTAGAACCTGGTGATGAGCAAATACACAGCGAGATAAAGGACAATTCGGATGAGAATTTATTATTAGGAATAAACGAAAATCGCCATCACGGCAACCGCCATCATGGGCATCACTCACACCACCATACTATACAAGGAATACATACACATAACTATCACAGTACAATTGATAATTTTCAAGTATCACATGATTTGCAGTCGCATAACGAATCAACGATCATTTCTCAAACTGGAACAGACTTATATACATACAATCCCGATGGAGATACTGTCGGATTCGATCTCTCAACAATATTCGGGACGGACTCGATAGTATCTGAAGCAGAATTAGAGACTATTACGGAGTCATTGAATAATGCTGAGGTAACTAATGCAGGATTGAAGAAGAGGTTGTATACAAGAACCAAGCTATTGGAGCAAGTCAAAGAATCGTATATCCGAGATGTAGTTTCACTGAAGCATATCATAAATAAAGTGCTAAGTGGATCAGAGAAAGAAAAAGTATTGGATCAATACTACTCACAAATACCTAGTTTGGATTTAAGAAAAAATTTACAACTATATGGTCCTACGAACAGCTCGATGAAGGTGTACCCTTGCACCGAGTGCGGCGGGCACGTGGAGATAACAGTGATGGATTCGGATCGGGTAGCGAAGTTAGAAAAACGTTTAGTTGAAAGTATAGAAAAGGAAAATAAGTTGCGATTGTCAGTAGCAAGGCTTGATACAATGGTTGACACTGCAGTTAACGACAAGAATAAAGATTTCAGAACCCATCAAGAAGAGAAGAGGTTTCTATACAGTGAAGTGCGTAGACTGAAGGAGGAGTTAGAGAACACAGGTACCGAGAATAAACGAATCATGCAAGAGAATAAGAAGGAAAGAGACCGTGTAAGAGTAGTACAAGAGCAAAATAAGGAATTAAGCGAGAATTCTGTGCGGCTAGTAGAACGCGAGCGGGACTTGACAGAGCTGCGGGTGCAGCACACTGACTTGCAGCAAGCGCACAAGAAGTTAAATGCTGAAAAAGCCAGTATAATGGAAGAAATTACAGAGAAAAATGAAAAAATTAGTGAATTAACTGAGAAAAACAAGGCAGTTGCAGCAGAATTAAGGTCTACAAAGATGGATCTGGCAGACGTGGACAACCGCCGCAAGGAGATCATTGAGCTGAACAACACCCTAACGAATGAGCTCACGAACCAGAAGAAAGAGTACAAGTTGCTTGATGAGAAATTTCAGACATATAAGAGTGAAATGAAGGATTTGTTAGAGATATCCGCGCGTGATGTAGCGGCGGCAGAAGCCGTAGCAGATCAGCTGCGAGATACCGTTGCAGATTTAAAGAAAAATATTAAAGAACTTGATTTACTTATCCAGAAAGAAAAAGAAACGGTGAGTGAGAAGGAGAAAGTTATACGTGAGAAGGACCAAGTTATTGCGGCGAAAGACCAGTTAATTAGCGAGAAAATGACTGAAATAGAGTCAATGGAAGAGTCCGTTAACTCGATGAAGCAGTTCTTGGCTGATTCCATGCAGGTTCGATCAACGACGCCGCATCGCGGCACGAAGGCGTTGATAGAGAGCGTATTCCCAGACGAAGAAGACGATTTGGATATTCCTGGAGCAGATGAGCATGTGCTTGATGACATGCGAGATTTGTTTGCAGATGGAAGTGACTTGGTTAATGCAGGTGAAGGTGGTGAAGGTGGTGAAGGTGGTGAGAAGCCAGCAACACCAACTGATCCGGATCGCACTGGAAGTAGAGGTAGAGTTCATACTCAGCGAGTGCGCGCAGCCAAGTCAGGTTTGACTCCAAATCTTTCTGATGGTAAAGATGGTACAGGAGACTCCAGCGCAGTGTACAACAGAGCGCAGTTTAACAAGAAGACAAGACCACATAAGAAGAAAGCAGCGGCGATGCTTGATGCAACACTAGCTGACTTCAACTCGGATGAAGAAGACGAAGAGATTCGTACATACTACCATCTACTGCGTCAAAAGCAGGAATATCAAAAGAAAAACCCTGTCGATGCTGCGTCATCCTCACCATCAGCGTCGCCAGTCAGATCCAAAGGCAAGAAAAGCAAGAAGTCTTTCAGCAAGAAGTCCTTCAGCAAGCAGTCCTTCACTAAAGAGGACGAGGCGCAGCTGCTGGAGATGGCAGATAGTCCTAAGCTGCAACAACATATGAATAAAATCAAGCAGAAGAAGGAGGTGAAGATGAACCTGATGGGGAACGCAGCACTAAGCAATGAAGAAATGGGGATGTTGACTGAGCTCGCAGCCTCGTTGGGCAGCGACATCGGGACTCAGACTAGCGTGGCTCTTCCCCGCAATACTCAACAACTCACTCCAAGCACTGAGTTAGTTGATGCAGCGAATGACGCTGAAGCAGAGGAAGAAGAGGACGATGATGATGAGGAAGACGATGACGACGAGGAGGAAGAGACACTCTTGTTACCTCCACGAGCAGAAGCACCATATGAAGAAATCATGTTGCGATCGTCGCTTCTAGAAGCGTTAAAGGAGTCTGAGAGCAGCAAATTCGCCTCCAGAGCGATTAACGGCAGCATGGACACGCTATCCCTGTACGGAGACATCCTGTCCACAGCCCTGCAGTCCATCTGGAAATCCCTCATCTTTAACCGCAAAAGCTTGGATTTCATCACGAAAATTGACTTGATATTCAACGGCATTCTGTCCACCAACCACTCCGACCCGCAGGTGGCAGTGATGAAGTTCGTGCAAACAATCAAGGAAATCGTGCCTATCGCAGGCGTGTCCATCCACGGCAGTCCTAATCTATTGGCGATCTGGTCTGGCTCACTATGCTCGAGTAACCAAGAGTTGCAGCTGCGCGACCTGTTAGTCCCAACTAATGTAGATGAGCGCACTTACGAGTATAAGACATACAACGACTACTTCGGCAGTGATGCACCTAGTCAGTTGAGCAAGATCACCACTGCTTTATCCGTGTTGAACCGCATGACTACCTACACCGACACCAAGCTGACAGAGTTGTGTGAGAAAAGTATTAATGTGTTGAAAGATTGGAGCGAAAGCAAGAAGATTTCACTGAATATCGACTCGTTAATTGAGAATGCACAGAACGCCGTCAAGGAGACATATGAGGTGCAAGTCAAGGCTGTCACCAAGGACTCAAGCATGGCAAGCAAACGGTACGAAGCAGCGAAGCAGCAAGTGATGGAGCTGCAGCAGAAGCTAGAGGTTGCCACTGCATATGTGGAAGACTTTGAGAAGGTGAAGTCGGAGTTAGCTGCCAAGATCAAGACCATCGCGCAGTACAAGCTAGAGATGGAGTCTATGGCCAAGTCCGCAAGTGAGCAGGCAGCCGCGTATGAAAGCCTAAATGTTCAATTGAAAGAAGCCAACGGAAAGTTTCTAGAAGAAGAAAAAGTGCGCAAGGAGCGTGACGCACTCATCGAGGTAAAGAATGATAAGATCCAGCAGTTGAATAGCACAATAAAATCATTGGAAGCCTCGATTGCACCGATAACTAACGAGCGGGATTTCTACAAAGAAAGGGAAAGAGTCCGGCGTGAAGGTCTGACAGAAGGCTGGTGTCAAGCGTCGGAAGAGATGTCCAACATGGCAGTTCAAACAGAGTTTATTGATCCAAATATGACCCTACGCCCTGTCATCGCCTCTACTGTAAAGCATAACAAGGTAATACGCCCTAAGTTCCCTCATCCAGTGGCGATGGCAGACCTGGTGGACAACCCTTATGTGCAGGCACAAGAGAGGATACTTCATAAGATACTCACGTTTGGTGCGAACTCCATCAACATGGATGACGACCAGATCTTCAACGACCACCAGCACGAGGCATCCACCGGTCACTTCGCTACTAATAACAGTAGTGACGATATGAGTGAGGTATCAGATGTATCAAAGTTTGATTTATCGCAGTTATCCTCGGCGATTTCTTCCGTGTACACACCCAAGCCGGAGATATCTGACCCGATCACCTACGAACCCATCAATCGAATGCATTTTCCGTTATCAAATAAAAAGAATAAACAAAAAATCAAATTGAGTTCTATAAACAGTCCTACTCACGGTGGTTTCCTGTCGCCGATGAAGACGTCAGAGGCAGAGTTAGGGAAGAAACCGTTGCCGATAGGCCGTAAGACACTGAGTCAACAGCGTTTGGCTTCGCTAGTCGTTGCTCCTTCATCCCTCAATAACTCACCAGTAAAGAGTAAAGACAGAACTGTAACTGGCGCGATTAATGACGACCATTTTGATGACTCCAACATCGATTTCCCCGATAACAACAGCGTCGACAGCAGCGTCTTGGGCAGCATTTATCACCTCGATAGCAGCGCCGCCAGCACGGGAAGCAAGAAAATTAAGTACATTTCCACCGACACCATGGTGGACCTGAGGAAGAAGTTCATGCAGTACAAGAGCAACTAGCGGCGCACCTATTCATAGTGTACTTGCAGTACAAGAGCAACTAGCGGCGCACCTATTCATACTGTATTTTTGTAAATATTTTTTCTCCTTTTTGAGAACTCCCGGTTTTAGGTGTGGATCTGGGTAAAGAGAAAGTTCCTGAAGGGGAGAAATCAAGAACCAAGGAGAAGGAAAAGTTTGAACCAATAGTTGTAAATAGAGTAAGTTCTGCGGCTAGTGACTTGCGGGTAGTTGGCAGATGGAAGCAATGAGTGATAATCTCGATTATAATCAAAACTATACCTGGACCGATTACGTGGTCTACTGCAACGTACTGGGTGATTACTATACTGGTAAGTCGTCCTTAATCTCCAGTGTATTCGGAAACAATATGTTTGTCACAATAGCAGACGCCAACAGTGATGAGCTTTCTGCCCGTTTGACTATAACGTACGGTACAGCACAGGATCTTTTTAGCCACAGATATCGAAACATTTTGGAAGGTAATTTTCATGGTGCAAGTGGCAATGGAAGTTACAGTATTACATACGATGCGTCAAACAGATTATTGTTAGATGCAACTGTAGACTTTTTGTCACAGTACGAGACTCAACAAAAGTTTGGAATACGGGATCCAAGGACTAAACCAAAAGCATCGTGCATGCACCGTTATCTGCTTAACAGAAATGTGAACACTGACTCAACATATATAATATTTTGTTGCAACGAGCAGAGAGGCGGAGAGTTTCACCGCAATTACAAATTAGTAATTGATCAATACAATACCACTCATATTCATGATGGTGATAATGGGCTAGTCAATGGATGGTATCCGCATCCAATAAGAGAGGAAGAAAGTGATGGAGTGCTTGCCAAGATCCGTGACAACGAGAGTCAGTTGGGGAAACAGTTCATTGCGTACGATTTGTTCTTTGTTGTTTATGACATTACTCGACGAGAGTCTTTTGCGGTCGCTGAGAAACTTCTGGGAGATATTGCGGTGAATAGACATAACAATCGGAAGTACATTGCTTTCTTGGTAGGCAATCATGCAGATATGTATTTGGATGCCAAGTATAGGGAGATTCCCTTCGAAGATGGAGAGAGACTAGCAAGCAAGTATAGTTGCAGCTTCTACGAGACTAGCACATGGGATAATACCAACATAGGCAAGCTATCAACCCACGTGTTCCAGAGTGTGTACGCAGAGTTGGACAAGTTATTTGTATCTGAGCAGAATATTAAAGCAGCGAATGATGACAAGGTTGAGTCAGGCACAGAACACTTGGTTGAAGCGGCTGTTGAGAGACAATCAAGTGCGCAGTTGTCACAGTGTCGTGAAAATGGTGTATCAGACCCTGATGCTAGCACCAATGCCGTACCAACGACGTCAACAAATCCGTCAGTGATGAGTCATATGAGTCTACCTGAGTTATCACGCGGACTTAGCCAGGATTTGAGTCCGAGATCCGCGGAGGATACTGGTGTCAGTACGCCTGTCGTAGAAACGTTTTACTGCAATATTTGTCTGGAAAATGTAGCCGCGACCATGTCGCTCAGCGCCAGCGCCTGTGAGAAAGGACATGTTCATTGCAAGCCATGTATAGCGGGTTACCTGTGCTCAGCTATTGAAAACGGCGACATCATTTTCTGTTGTCCAGGTAGAGATATAGTAAGCAATCACGGCTGCATGGCCACGTTCAACGATGCGGAGATAAAGATGTATTCAAGCGATGAGTTGTTCAACAAATATCAACGGTTTCGTGACATTAAAACCAACACAAAATTTCGTGAATGTCCCAAGTGCAAAGAGGGATATGTCGGGGATCCGGAGCATCCCGCAATAACCTGTGTAAAATGCAACACTGTGTACTGCTTCTTCCATAACGATGCTCATCCTGCTCAAAGCTGCACGGATTATGCTGCTTATATGAGAAAAGAGCATAAAATGGAGGAGGAACGATCAGAACAAGTCGTTAAATTGTCTAAAAATTGCCCTAAATGCAAGAGTCCAACAATCAAGAACGGTGGTTGCAGCCACATGACTTGCATCGTATGTCGCTCGGATTGGTGCTGGATTTGTAACAACGAAATTCAGGACGTCACCGAGCATTACAGTAGTGGTCCTTGCTCTGGGCAACAGTTCATTGGTTACTACGACGATTTGCCTGCTAATCAACGTGCTTGTATGTACTGTCACACATTTCTCCTTCGGGCATTCTTGACCATTTGTGATCTGCCCATGCGAGCCATAGCCGATGCAGATCTGGCTATCATTGACCTGTTACCCACTTGTATAACCCAAAATGAGTGCGTACAAAACTATAATCTAGTAGATATAGGTCCGTTGACTTTGCTTATGCAACTGCTAGCATTTATAGGAGCGATTGTGGTCACTATCCTTTGCTCACCATTCTCAGTAGTGGCATTCTTCTGGCACAATCGACACGGCAGAGTGCTCAACTACCGACTCTACCGTTATGTTTGGCTACCTGCTCAGTATTTCTTCTTTGATTTTCCGTTAAGATACGATTACTTCCTATTGCAAATGGATCATGTACCTCTCGAGACATGGCAAGTATTGGGACATCAGCTCAACATCAAAATACGCGCAGACAAGTTACTACTTGAGGTGCTCAAGGCAGAGGTCCGCAGTGGCAACCCGCTGGTCCACGCCAATCACCGAACTGTGACTCCATCGTTAATTTCAGATATACAAAATTTAGAATCTGATTTGTTGCGCCAAGTGAATGAAAATATTAGCATAAGAACCCTGCAGAGGGAAGCACTGACTACATCGGGTAGCAACAACGTGTAGGCAAGTGTCCTCACAATATCTTCTGTTGCCGCTACTAGATATTGTAGGAAGAGAAGCAGACGTATCGAGTGAGAGTGCAGCAACGAGAGCGCACTAGAAACACTTCAACGCTGTGGCGCTTCCAGTGTAGACCGCATGCTCAAACCTTCTGCATAGAGTAGAGTAGAGTAGAGTAGAGCAGAGCAGAGTAGAGGACCTTGTCGTTCATACGACTATGCCACCGCAAACACTCTGTTGCTGCTTTGGAAAAGGAATAAATAAACCAATGTTGGACTGTAACCTTGTAACTAATTCTGGAATTAAGAAGTCCCTCCGTCAATCCAGTCAACCTAGTCCTGCGTCAATCTTCAACTGCAAAGTGCCGGCACGAACCAAAGAAGAAGTAGTTTAAATTCAAATCTTCGAGGTAGCACAAACCTGTTTGAGTAGCGGCAGAAGCGGTCTTTTTAGCGTCTGCGCCTTGACTATGTCGCCCATTTCTTCTCCTAAAGCTTCTCTCTCTCGCTCGCGACAGGTGTAGGTGTGGAAATTTGGATTTTTGAAAGAAGAAGACCTCTTTCAAATTGGACTCCTCCACAAATCAACGGAAATCACCGGAAGGAAGTGACTTAAAGGATACGTATTAAGCCTCCATCGTGATATGGTGATGGGGAAAAAATTACACTAATCTGTTGATAGGAAAGAGAAACAGAATACGAATGAGCAAAGCATTCCTCTTGCTCTTTTGCTCATGCC
>JACCDO011988600.1_pt1 | contig 10405 bp, 4 predicted proteins | sample 7446101 | NCBI WGS metagenome assembly JACCDO01 (sample SAMN15323440, study PRJNA562643) | freshwater metagenome | isolation source: river surface water | place: USA:Blue River Watershed | collected 2017-08-16
AAATATTATTTTATAATATATTAATATGAAGAATAACCGTAGTAGTTCTAAAAAAAGAAGTAATAGTCGTAAACGTTCTAATTCTAGAAGTAGACAAAATGGTGGTTCCGGCGCTTGTAATGCACCTGATTTACCTAAAATATTTAGTGAATATAAAACTGAAGTCCCAACTCCTTCTCAATCTGAAAACTCTTTTGCATCCCGTTATGATGTAGGTAAAATCGCAACTGGTGGTGCTAAAAAGAAATCTCCTAAAAAATCACCATCTCCTAAACGTAATCAAAATGGTGGTAAACGTAGCCCTAAAAGAGCTTCTCCAAAACGTAACTCAAAAAAATAATCCCCTAAACGTAATCAAAAAGGTGGAGGTTTCTATTTAAATGTTGATAACCAACGTATTGGTGGTTTAGCTGAAGTTACTAGAGTTGACCAACCACAAATTCCTGAAGGTTCTCAATTTACTAAATATCCTGAACCTTTATATGTTACTGAACCAGCTAAACAAGCTACATTTCAACCTGAATTAGATGCAACTAATAAAGATGCTCAAGTTGTTACAACTATAACTACTAATCCATATCAATTAAATACTCCTTTATCTCAAAACACTCAACCACAAGCTCAACCTTTACAATCTGGTGGTAAACGTTTTTTTAGAACTAAAGGTGGTAAATTAATGAGTATTAATCAACACAACAATAACCAACAAAATAACAATGTTAATATTACTGTTATGAAACAAAGAGGTGGTCAAGAAGGTTTACCATCTGTTTTTACTGGTAATATGATGGAAAGAGATTTCGCAGGTAAACAACCAGACTGGTCTCCAAAAGTTATTTAAAAATTTGATTTAGACAATATATATATTTTTCTTAATATTAATAATTCATAATGATACGAAAAATAGTAAAATTATTTGCAGAAGAATATTTAACAACAGATAATATTCGAAAAATATCTCATAATAGTAATGTTAGTATAAATAATAGAGAATTAAATAAACAAGAAATTGAATCATTATTAAATGATATAAAAGATGCTATTTGTAATAATAAACCAATTGTTGATTCAGATAGTGAAAATCAAGATGTAAATATTCGTTTTGAAAAGAATAATTCTAAATAAATTAAAATTTATAATTATTTTTTTAATAAGTTGCAAAATAAGAACCTCTTTCTAAACCTACAACACCTTCAGATTGGATACCTTGAATACAGTGTTGATTGGAGAATGTTTGATAACAAGATTGTTGGTCAGCACCTGGTACTAAATTAGTTGGTTCATCTACGTCGGAAACTTTGGATGTAAATGTATCGACTTCGTTCGGATTATTTGGAGATGGTTCTAAGATTGGTTGTTTTAATGTTTCACTTGGCATAGACATATTCATCATATCTATATCAGATTGAGAAATAGATGGATTCATATCATTAATTGGTTTAACAGTATCGACATGAGGTCTTTGTTCTTGATTTTCCATTGGTAATTCTTGAACTGATTGTTTTGCAGATGGTAACCAAGAATATTCTCCTTTATCTGCGACAGATAATGAAGTATTGATTAATCTATATTTATTAGCGACTTGTAAAGTGATAATGAAACCTATAGCAATTAAAATAGCTAAACTTGGGTCACGTGTAGCCATAAAAACGATGATAAACGCCATAATAATACGGAAAATAATATTATCGAATAACCAAACTAATGAAGATGGTAATTTAGGAGCAGCAAATGCAGCATATAATACTAAGAATACTTTTAATGTTGTGTTAATATAAATATTATCTAAACCGGAATTTAAAACGGATTCAATATTAATAATAAAATCTTTTACTAATTGAGTAATATCAGACATATTCTTTATAAAATAAATTAAGATATTTTTTATAAAGAATAACTTACTAAATAATTATAATTATGACATTTTTACTAATTCTATAGTTGCACCATTGCAAATTGAATAACTATTTACATTTGAATTATATTCTTGTCTACCTCTTATATCAATATAATCACCTGCGTATAGTCTACATAAATATTCAAAATGCATATTATTACAGTGATTTTCATATATATATGGTAATGTTCGTCTATTTAATAAAACTGTATTTGTTGGAGAATTACTATATTGAGAACCATTAATAAATACTTCAAACACTGCATTACCATCATTATTTATATTATTTCCAAATGCAGTTATAGCGAATGATACTATAAACTTATATAAACCATCTGTTAATATATCGAATCGATGTACACCTGTATCTATCTGAGAACCACTATTTGTCCCAGTATTTAAAATATACGTTCCTCTATGTAATATTGTTTCAATAACATTTGCATATGTTGTGGTATCACTACCTGTACCCATTGGGAAATTGGCACTAGAATCAGTATATGATGGGTCAGTCATTGATATTATCGTTGAATAACTACCTACAATAGATGTATTTGTATATAAATTTCCATTTATACGTAAATCACCACCAACATATGCGTTTGTACCAACACTCAATGATGTTCTTAAAAATGTTGAATTTGCCACACTTAAAGTATTACGAAATAATACAGAACCACTCGCATCTAATTGATTTAATCTACTAAACCCATTAATAGACAATGCAGATAATGTTGTTGTACCAGAAACACTTAATGTACTTCTTAAACTTGATGTACCACTAACATCTATGTTATTTAATCTACTTAGACCGGATACGGAAATGTTTGTTGTTGTTATTGTCGATGCGACTGACAAATTATTTAAAAATGATGTACTATTTACGGATAATGTACTTGCAGTTATTAAATTAGCAACTGATAAATTACTTCTAAATAGACCATTACCACTCACATCCAATGTTGTTGCTACTGATACCATTCTTAATCTAGAATTACTACTATCTACAATACCATTAAATGTTAATGGATTACCGAAACTAATGTTAGAAACAGATAATGTGGATATATTCGATGTTCCACTAACAGATAACCCATTAAAATAAGATGTATTTGCAATAGATAAATTATTCATATACCCTGTTCCACTAATTGATAATTGCCCTGATACGTCAATATTTGATATGAAGGTTTTTCCACTAATACTTAATACATCATTAATAAATACTTTACCATTTACACTTAAATTATTTGTTAAGTTTGCACTACCACCTACTGTTAAATTATTTGTCGATTCTATTGTCGATACTGATAAATTATTTAAATATGATACTCCGTTAATACTTAAAGCATCACTTAATGTTAATGAACCACTTACCGATAATTTAGATGAAATAATTGTATTTCCAGAAATAGATAAAGTAGAATTACCATATACACCTGAATTAATACTTAATGAATTATTAATATTAGTTAAACCGGTAATTGTAGTATTACCACCTACACTTAATGTATTTCTATTTAATATATCTAAACTATCTAATTTACCAATAACAAAACCAGATTTATAAGTATTTGTGTTTTCATCTAATGGTGTAAAAGACTCGATTGGATTTAAACTACTATCGTAATTCTGTAATAACCACCAGTTCTTATCATCTGGGTCTCTTACTAAACCTGTAAATTTAGTTTGACCAGATGAATCATATCTACCTAATATACCAATTGGTACTGAATCAGTTGAATTATTACTTGCCATTGTTATAACGTTATCTTCTATCATCATATTTGTAGTATCGATTGTGTATGGTGTACCTGCCATATAAATATTACCCATTATGTTTATATCTTTTGATATGCGAGCACTACCCGATACATCTAATTGATAATTTGAATTAATAGTATTCATATTGACTAATAAATGATTATTTATGTATGCAGTATCTCCTACGGAAATATTATTGGATATATACGAACTATTATTTATACTTAATGATTGATTTAAAATAACATTATTCGCAACACTCAAAATACCATTTGTAATTACAACTGCATCGGAACTATTTGAATTAAAACGAATAGATGAATTACCATTTGCAACAATATTTAAATCTGAATTATTTTTTGATTGAATATTCTGTAAATTATCTATTTGAGAATTTGAATTTCCAAAAATTAATTTTACATTATTAAGATTTATATTATTATTAAAATCTATTTTAGTAGAACTTGAATCAACCGGTAATTGTACAGTGTTTACATTAATAGTATTAGTTTTTAAATATGAACCTATACTTAAAGTATTCATATTTGAAATTCCCGATACATCTAATGATGTTGTATGTATGGAATTAGATACACTTAAATTATTTAAATATGAAACTCCATTAACACTAAGATTGTTTATTCTAGCATCTGAGTCTATATATGTACTACCTGAAATACTCAATGAATTATTTATTAATGATAAACCAGAAATATTAATATTATTAAGTTCTGAATCTTGTGAAACATATAATCTATTTACACTTACTAAATTAACATTCAAATTATTTGATATATCAATTGAGTCAGTTTTAATAGATGATACACTTAAATAGTTTGCAAACACTGTATTATTAATAGAAATTGAATTATTTATCAATGGTAATCCATCTATAGATATGTTATTAATGCTTAATGTTGATACATTTAAATTAGATACACTGATATTCGATGAATTAATATTCAATATATCTAATGTACCGGCAACACTTAGTGAATTAGACATCATAACATTGCCATTTATATCTAAACCCGCAGAATTGATTATATCTGCTACACTTAAAAATGTAACTGAAATTATTCCAGAAACATCTAATTCATTTAAATATGTAGTTCCATTTATTGATAAATTATTTATGTAGGTTGTATCAGAATAAAACTCTGAAACAGATATTAATGGTGTTATAAATTGACTCATATTTAATGAACCTGTATGTATTGATTGAACCGATAAAGAACTTGATTGTATACTTGTTGCATCTATTGTATCTGAATTAATTGAGTTTGTATTTACTGAATTTGCAGATAAATCATTTACTACTAAATCACTTGTATACCCAGATGGATTATTAATAAAATTATTACTTATATCTGACATATTTTCTAATAACCACCATTTTTTGTTATCTGGATTACGTAATAAACCAGTAAACTTAACTCCTGAATTATTATATTCGCCTACTATACCCATTGGTACTGTATCACTTACCGAGTTATTACTAGCAATTTCGATAATATTATCTTTTATAGAAACTGTTTGTGTATCTAAAATAACTTGTTTCCCAGTACCAATCACAGTTAAATTACCATTTATAACTGTATCACCATTTATACTTAAATAACCAGATACATTGGCATTAGCTAATGTTGCTAAAGTTGAAACTGATAAATTTGTTATATTTGCATTATTAAGTCTAGATGTACCGGATATTGACAATGATGAGCTTACAATATTATTTAAACTAATACCACCTCTAATAGTAACATCATTTAATGTAGTAGACCCGGATATACTTAAATGTTGTTGGCCAGTTATTGTACCATATACACTCAACCCATTTGCACCAAACATTAATCCAGACACACTTAATTGACTTGTACCTATAATACGTGATGCTGCTTTAATACCGCTTTTTGCAAATAATAATTCTGAAACACTTAAAGTACTACCGATTAATACACCACCTGTTACTTCTATACTTTGGTCTGCATACATCGGTTGTGATGTTGATAAAATACCTTCTAAATACGTTGAATGTAAATTAGAATCATTATTGACAGTTAAATAATTTGTATTAACATAATTCGAATATGTATATCCGTTTACACTTAATGATGACCCTATTATTGTATCCGATTGAATATATGTATTTCCATTTACTTCTAATTGATGAGTTGGATTATTTGTATTTATACCTAAATAACCACTATCTGTAATACGAATTTGTTCATTATTATTATTTTTAAAAGTATAATTTCCAACATTATTAAAAATTATATCACCTGATGGGTTTTCAATTAATGCATCTGATAAATGGTCTATTTTAAGTAAACCGGAACCAGCAAATAATGGACCATTTACATATAAAGAACCATTCGGAATTTCGACTGTTTCTGTATTTAAGGCTACTTTATTATTTTGTCTATCTATTTTTAAAGGTTGAAGTAACATCTCCGGATTACTAGGTGCAGGAGTATAAATAACGAGATTCCCACTTGCATCAGTAGATATATTTGTATTATTAATATCAATTGATGTAATACTTATTTTATTTGCAATTATATTACTATTTATACTTAATGTATTTCCAACTAATAAATTATTAGATATATCTACATTATGAGCTAAAACATCACCAGTTGATAAAGTATTTGCATTTATAGATGATGTTAAAATACTATCTGTATTAATCATATTTGATATACTAAATGTACTAGCATATAATGATGATGTTGAAACAAAATTAGATGAAACAACATATACAGATAAATTATTTGAAATTAAAGGTCCAGCTACACTCATTGTACTAGAAAATATTGCACTACCATTTACACTTATTAATCCTGAATCAATTATTTGTGTTGCAATACTTAAATTATCAAATGATGGGTTCCCTGATAAATTTAAAGAACCATCGATAGTAACATTATTAAAAAAAGCACTGTCAGATATACTTAAATTGCCATTTATAAAACTGTTATCTACAAGTAGGTCTGGGAACTTGATTAAATTTATATTTGTCCAACCATAGGTATTGTTAACCATTTTATTATACTTATTATATATATAGTATATATTTTTGTAATATTTTACTAAAACTCTTATTATAATTCTGTTTTTTAAATCTATTTTATTAAAAAACAAGATTATTAATTAAATTAATATAAGAATGCCAAATTATTTTTATGTGTTACACCATCTTTATTAAATACAACTGATAAATATGTATTACCACTTGCATCTGTATTAATACAGAATGCCGCTTGATTATCTGTTAATGAAGGTGTATTATCTGCAATATTTGTATATTTGACCATCATTGAACCCAATACACTCATTGCACCATTGACTGTTACATCATTATTTATTACTGTTTCACCTTCTACAGTCAATTTACTTTGAATGTTTGTATCACCTGCTACCGATAATGTGTTGCTTAATGTTGTTGTACCTGCTACTGATAAATCATCTCCTATAATCATTGGTCCTTGTATTTCCATACCACTTCCAACTGTTAATTTACCACTAATAGATATATCATTATCTACATACAATAATCCATCAATACTTAAATTACCTGTTAAGTATGCACTATTATTAATTGATAAATGACCACCAATCTCTATGTTATCACTTAAATATAATGATGTAGCGGATATTACACTTGAATTGATATTTCCATTAATTGATAAATCACTCATAAAATACGCGGTACCGGAAACACTCAATTCTTGAGTTATTTCTGCTAAACCTGAAATATAAACACTATTATTAAATTGTGCTATATTGTCCACTTCTAAATCATTTACTGTTAATCCACTCGATATTGAAATATTAGTACCATATATATCTCCGCCAATTGATATATCTGATGCGAAGTAGGTATTCATTCCAATTGATACTTCACTTGACATATATGTCATACCTCCAATTGATGTTGTACTGCTTACTTCTAAAGTATCATATAAAACTACTGAACCACCTACATACATATTATTATCTAATGTGAAGACACCATTGATAGATAACGCATCAAATAATGTTGTAATTCCGTTCACTGATAAACCACTATTTAATATAACTTGACCGTTGATTGAAAGAGAATTATAAAATGTTACAGGACCATCAACTGATAAACTATTTGCCAAGTATGCATTTCCATTTATAGATAATGCATCGAATAATGTTACTTGACCGTTTATTGACATTATATCACTAAATAATGCTTTACCATTCACAGATAAGATATCTGATAATCTAGTTATACCACCAACTGATAAATCATTTCTTATAAATGCACTTCCTGATATATCAACATTTAATACTTCTAAATCACCGACTACTAAAGTATCACGCATATAGTCCTCGACACCATTGAAGTCTATAGACACACCTGACGTATCTAGATGTAAATAATCTTTAATCAACCACCACTTATGTTCTAGTGTGGTATCTCTAATTAAACCTGTCATATTTCTTGAACCATCTATTTTAACATAGTCACCCAAGAAACCTATTGCCATCACATCTGATGGATTATCACTTGCTAAACCTAATATACCATCTGTTATTTGTAGTGTATGTGTATTTATATAAGTGTAACTACCATCTAAATATAAATTACCGTGGATATAGGTATCACCTGATATGTCAACTCCACCGTGAATATTTGCAAAACCATTCATTATTATATTTCCTAATGTTGTAGTACCATTAATAGATAATCCACCAATCACATCTAAATCATTAACATAAGTTTTTCCATTTACAGATAAATCATTACTTAAGTAAACATTTTGTTGAACAGATAATACTCCTTCTAAAACTGTATTTCCATTTACAGATAAATTATTTATATTTGTATTTCCAGATATTGTTAAATTACCTGTACCATTTATATTAGATGATACTGATAAACTATTATTTATATAGGTTGTGCCTGATATTGATAAACTATTATTTATATTTGTAATACCTGTTACATTTAATGTATTATTTATAAATGTTTGACCTGCTATTGATAATTGACCTGAACCATTTATGTTATTAAATGTCGCTGTTCCACTTATACTTATATCACTTCCTACTAATTGATTTGCTACAAATGAACCTGATATTGATAAATTACTTGCATATACATTATTTGCAATCGATATCGAGTTATTAATTGTTGTCAAACCATTGACAGATAATCCTCCTGTTAAATATTCATTTCCACTAATATTAATATTACCACCTAATGATATATCTCCACTAATTATTTCATTTCCAGAAATACTTATATCTTTACCATATAAAGTATTATTGATTGATAATGCATTTCTAAATAAACTAATTCCAGATACATCTAATTGATTTAAACTAGTGATACCAAGTACGGATAAACTACCAGATATTGTTTCAGAACCACCAACACTAATATTGTTTTGGATTGTTGTATTGCCTGAAACTGATAAAATGTTTCTAAGAATTGCATCACCAGAAATATCTACTTGATTTAATTCTGTTTGACCCGAAATAGATAAACTACCGGTTATTGTTTCATTTCCAGATATACTAATAGTTGTACCATAGAATGTATCACCTAATGATAATGTATTTCTTAAAACTACTGTTCCTGATACATCTAATTCATTTAATATTGTTGTTCCGTATACTGATAAACTTCCAGATAATGTTTCATTACCAGCTAATGATAATGAATTACCAAATATATTATTTGATACTGATAAGTCTGAAGATATGTTTGTTAAACCTAAATCACTTGTACCAGCGGTTAATGATGCAGTTGAAATAAAAGATGCATATACACCTTGACCAATACTAATATTATTTAATAATGTAGTATCCCCTGATACTGATAAAGTATTTCTAAGAACTGCAATTCCAGATATATCAACTTGATTTAATCTTGTTTCAGAACCTACTGATAAACTACCAGATATAGTTTCTGAACCAGAAATTGAAATATCATTTGCGACTAATATACCTGAAATAGAAAGATTAACTGAACTTAATGATGATGTATTAAAATTAGAAACTGACAAGTTATTTGCATAAATTGTTGAATTCACACTTAAATTGTTTTGCATATAAGTAGTTCCAAATACAGATAATGTATTTTTATAAATTGCAATACCCGATACATCAATATTATTTAAACTTGTTTGTTCTGATACTGATAAATTACCATTTATTGTTTCATTTCCATAAATAGATAAATTACCTTGTATAAATTCATTTCCTGATATTGATAAGTTATCATTTATTGTTGTTAGTCCAGTTATATTCACATTATTTAAAGTTGCTAAATTACCCACTGATATACTATTTATATTTAATGTACCCGATATATTACTATTTGCAACTGATAAATTATTTATATATGCTGTATTTGCAATACTCATATTTGATGTTCCAAATATTGTACCATTAATAGATATATTACCTCTTAAAACTGTGTTTCCAGAAACATCTAGTTGATTCAAATTTGTTAAACCAAATACACTTAATGATGATTGTAAGTTTGCGGAACCAGTTAATGTTGTATTACCTGATACACTTAAATTACTACTTAATGTAGTATTGCCTGCTACACTTAATGTATTATCTGATACGATTGTATCTAAATATGTTATACCATTCACTGATAGTGTATTAATATTCATACTATTCGATACATTTATTGTTGATACTGACATTATATTTGTATAAATTGGACCATTAACTGATAATGTAGATGCT
>JACCDO010654678.1_pt1 | contig 10404 bp, 5 predicted proteins | sample 7446101 | NCBI WGS metagenome assembly JACCDO01 (sample SAMN15323440, study PRJNA562643) | freshwater metagenome | isolation source: river surface water | place: USA:Blue River Watershed | collected 2017-08-16
AGCACTAAAAAGGAGCCAGTAGAAAATGTTATAATTGAGGATATAGTTGAGAATAAAGAAGTTATTGATGAGCATGATAGTGAGAGCGATAGTGATAGTGATGCTAGTGTTGGTGTTGTTGAGACCAAATCGGCAAATCAAGAAGCATATAATATGGGTATTTCGGCATCTGTATTGATGGAAGCTAGAAGTAATTCATCAACAATTACTGATCCAATAAAAATGATTATTGAAGATGTTCAGAAGCTTACCACAAATCGCGGGATAAGTGGCTATAGTGAAGAGGTAATTCGTAATTGTGTCATGAAAATGTTCGATAACTCTTTGAATTACAATAATTCAGAAGAGGTATTAGAACAATTATTGCAGAATAAGAATGCCAGTCCCAAGAATACAGCCAACCGCAAAGCGCCTTCTACTGCCAGCATTGCCAGTGTTAATGTGCAGGCTAAGCCTACCGTCCCGGTGGAGACAGTCAGTCCAGTAGTTAATACTGTTAATCAGGTCAAAGTGAAGTCTGCAAAGCCAGTTACTACAAACTTGACTATTTTTGAGGAAATTGTGTCTAACCATCCACCTACTGAAGCCGTTAAATTGATGACGACTAAACTAGGTGATGAACGCAGTAAGAATGAGTTATTCGCATGCAAAGCATTAGAGATGCTACTACACAAAATCCTAATAAAAGCTGGCGGTGCAACTGCAGACATCGCGGCATTCAAGTCATTAATAGCGAGTTTACTGCAGCATAAAGGCGAGAGTAATGAGTATATACTTGAAGTTATAGGCAACAGCTTGGAGAAGATCACGAAAGACATCAATGACTACGGTGACGCCTCCCATGCGCTAGATAGCACCGTCGATATTATTTCTAGTCGAGTTGTTGGCATGCTAAAGAACAGCTACGACGAGTTGAAGAATAGAAATAACCAAACTCCACCTGATTTGCACCTCAAAGCAAAGTTAGAGAAGAGTGATCACGAGTTGAGTTGTGTAATTAATGAGTTGCAACGAATGACCACATCCGGCACGCAAGACGCACGTATGCTCATGGTCAACGCGGACTTGGAAACAGATAAGTTGTTGTTGTCGATCGAAACATTAGAGATATTCCACATGGCTAAAGCCAGTTGCATCGTTCCAGCAAGTAAAGCAGCGTCGTCACTCCCTTCCTCTTCTAGTAAACAAATTGAGTCCCAGATATTCTCTTCGTTAGGAGAGACTGCAGAGTCAATGAATGAGAAGTTATCACGTCAAAGCGGGATCAAAAATCAAATTAACCAAATCAATCGTGAGAGTGTCGACAAGCTGCGGCCTTTGGAGGACGAGATCGGGAAAATAAACCACTCCATCAATAATTTAGCTGCAGAAAAAGAAATGTTACTCAAGAAAATACATAGTATTGATGTGGAGCTGAACGGCGTCAAGAATCGTCGCACGACACTCGAAGGGGCCTGCGCTGACATCATCGCGGGTCGCGATAAGCAGCTCGAGAAGTTGTATTCGCACGATAAAGACTATGTTAAAATATCTAAATTAAACAATTTTGGCACATCCATCAAGAACAATCTGGCGACGTTGGAGAGCACCATTACAACGTACTTGCGCAATGATCCCGCGAGTGTTGAGCTGGCAACGGTCTTGTCGTCTACAGCGGAGTACAACCGAAATCAGACACTACAGAACTCGGTTATTCCTTACCTTGAAAGCCAAGTTGCTATTATTGAGTTCATGAGTAGGCGCGTTTACCTGACCAAAGAGAAGATTGAGTATGTAAGAGAAGAGATCAAGGAGTATACCAAGTTGAAGCTGCCATTACAAGTAAAGGAGAACGAAGAAATTATTGCAACTCTTCATGAGAACATAATCGAGGACGTGAACTCGCTTCAAGGGATTCAGAATGTTGTCATCGACCATGTGCATAAGTGGTCGCAAGCCATGCAAGCCGCCAAGGGAATAGGTGCCAAGAGTATAGCACATCTCTTACCTAACAATCAATTATCACTTTTTAGGGGATGTATACAGCGGATTATAACGGCATTCACGGAAGCGAAGGTCGAGACTAGCCCAGAGTTCTACGCGCTATTACATAACTAAACCTGCTTACAACACTACCTCTTCCTTCCGACCACTCCCTCGCCGGTACCGGATCCTTCCGTTTTCCAATTTTTTTTTTTTTTTCAATTTTACACCTCATGCATATTCTTGGGCCAAGAATCTTGGCGATCTTTCCTGGTTCAACAAATTGCCGGGGGAAAGTAGAAATGGATCGTGCCAAGACAGCTCCAATGGCAAGTAGACCAAGTTTGCATGGAACTTATCGAGCAGATGGAACCGCTACATTTACAACAGCTACAGAGTTATCACTGCCATTGATAAATAGTTATTCATTTGAGAATACAAATGGAAGCAATCATGAGTTAGTTACTGCCGTTCAATCGGCAAAAATAGAAAGAAAGAAAACAGAAAGCGAATTGCAATTATTAGCATCAAGAATATCATTACTTCGTACTGAAGAACAGAAAGCATTACAAAAAATAACAGAAACAAAAGCGAGAGCAAAAGAATTACTAGAAATTAAGAAACAGAAAGAAGAATTGACACAATTGAAACTATCGAAATTAGTTGGAAAAGAAGTATTAATAAAAAATGCACAACAGAAAGCAGCAATTGAGAGAGAGAATAGACATCGCAAATTACTTATATCAAAGAAATTACATAATGACAATAAGAAAGCAACAGTAGACGAGCTTCGACACACATCAAAGCAGATAGAGGAGCAGCTGGAATATCAGCGACAAGTAATAGATCAAGATCGTCGTCAGAAGGCTGAAGATATACGAAAAAATAGAGAAAATCTTCGATTAATGAGAGAAAAAGAGAAAATAGAACGCGAAAAGAAGATAAGATCCGAGTATGTGAGCAAGTTAGAAGATGAAAATAAGAAGCGCCAAGAAGCGCATAACTTGATAGAATTACTTGAAAATGAAGAAAGAGAACTAATTAACAGACTCAAAAGGACCAATGAATTGCAGAAAACAGCATATAATATACTCAAAAATTCGTTGGAGAAATAGAAACAGAACCAATAAAATAACACAACACACGACTATTTGTACGTTTGTAACTAATCAGTGGCATTACTCAAAGCTCTATTGTATCCTCGCATCCCAGGAATATTGCAGGTGCGGGTCCAATCGATACCGGAAACTTTTAATTCAATAAATTGCGGTAGAAACTCGGAAGAATCTTGATATCATGCTAATTGACACCTGAAACACTAACTCTTGTCCTTACTCCTTCCAAAGATTGTCGTTAACTTCTCTTGTATCGAAAGCCGGAACCTGTGTATTTTCGGCGAAAGATAACCCGGAATCACCATAGATACTGGTTGATTGTCGTCGTCAATAGTGTGTCATGAACTTCTTGGATGAGCAGGATGAGGTGTCATTCCGCCTGCATCACCTGAATGATGACACTTATCTACAGTTTGTTAAAGAAAATATCCGTCCAAACGGTAGAACATTGAACGAATATCGTCCAGCACAAGTAGAAACATATGCTAATAACAATAATGGAATTATAGGGTCTGGTATAGCAAGTATCGGTAACACAAAAGTGATATGTGTGATTACTACAATGATTGGAACACTTAGTAACAATAATAAAAATATCGGTGATGTAGATATTGATGTACAGCTTGGATCGGTGTGCTCACAAATATATGATAATACAAAAGCTAAACCAGATCTGGCATATACAATAGAGCAAGTCCTGGACGAATTGATCTGTAAAGGTTCAGTTATTGATTTGTCACAGCTAGTTATAGTTGAAAATGTTTATGCATTTCGTTTATGCGTAAGTATTACGATAGTAAGTATGGATGGAAATTTATTGGACACGGTAATACTTGCTTGTATGCACGCATTAAATAGCACTAATGTCCCATTAGCAGTTGATACTGGTGACAAGAGTCAGAAGGATAATAAAGTATTGAAAGAATTCGGTATATCTACTAAATTATCCAATCCATTATCACTACATACAAAACTTGTACCAGTTACTTGTGGTGTATATGGTCCATCCAACTATTGTATTTTTGATTTGGACAAACAAGAAGAAGACATTATTCAAAATATTGTGACGGTTGTGTTTGATGCAAATGACAACATCGTGTTTATGTCCAATGTAAGCATTATCACTACTCAATTTCATATTTATTTGTTGACTAATTTTATATCTTATTAATTTTTGCAGATCAATATTAGTGGAGGTATCGAGATAAGTGTTATGAATGAGATAGTAGTATTATGTCGTGAGAAATCGAAGGTATTAAGATCTCAGTTAGGTTGGTGAATTGCTATCATTCGATAGTAAACAACGTTAACTTATAATTATAATTAAAAGACTGTGGCATTATAGATAGGATAATAGGAAGTATATCAAAATGTAAAAATGTAGCAATAAATATTCATTTCTCTCAATTACTACTTACTTAAAACATAGATACAATAACGATAATGATAAAAACTATAGGAGGTATTAATGATGCTTGTGCCTCAATCCTCCCTCTGGCATGGTATCACCAAACTCGTTCGCTTTCTTAAACTTCGTTAAAGATTTATGAGGAAGTCCAGATTCAGGTGGTTTCATTACAATATTTATCGCGGTGCTTGCTACTAGATATGCAGCAAATAATCCAGCTGCTAACTTAATGTGAGGAAATGGCTGTTTCCAACATCCAGTAAGGAGTGGATGTTTTCTCCACGCGTCTTGCCCTGCGAATACCATCGTATAGGCTATTTATTAATATGTTTTTCTTGCAAATTGTTTTTTGTCAGGGTTGATTCGTTAAAGTTGATCACTTATAGAAGCTTGTGATATAGATTATGCTAAATATATATTATGTTATTAAGTTTTAACTGTGTCGTACTCTGTTAAGAATGACTAATGAATTAATTTTCGGCTTGTAATAAAATAATCCTACAATTCACACATTAGAACAACTCTTACTTAATTTAACTACTTAATTACTTGTATCTCTAATATTAAATACCTAGTTTAAGTGATCGTTCCTTCTTGCCAACACACCAACCCTACCATATTGCAGTTCCCAGTAAGTTTCTTCGCAAAAATCTAAGAGATATCCACAGAATCTTCACCTCCCAACGCCATGTTGTCGCGTTTATTGGTTAAATCTGGGGCCAAGTCTGGACTCAAGGTCACTGGTGCATCTGTTGCTGCAACTAGAGCTTTATGCTCTTCAGTTTCTACTGTATTACCATCATCAGTGTATAACGTAAAGTATGCACGTAGTGAATTAAATCATGGTCGTATGAGCTATTCCACCACTGGTATTCGCTCTGCTTCATCATTTAAAGCTGCATATGATGGTGCTACAGCTGAAAGAGCTCAACAAGGTATTGTTAGTAAACCATTAGATGCTGAATCAACCAGTAAATTAGTTGAATTATTAAAGAATCCACCAAAAGGCGAAGAAAAGTTTTTAGTTGATTTAATTACTAACCGTGTTCCACCTGGTGTTGATGAAGCAGCTTATGTTAAAGCAGCATTTCTTACTGATGTTGCTAAAGGTAAAGCTAAATCACCACTAATTACACCTGAACATGCTGTACAGTTATTGGGTACAATGCAAGGTGGTTACAATATTAATTCACTTGTTGAATTGTTGGATCATCCATCATTAGCATCCAAGGCAGCTGATGAATTATCTAAAACATTATTAATGTTTGAAGCATTTCATGATGTTGAAACAAAAGCAAAAGCAGGTAATGCTCATGCTATGCGCACTATGAAATCATGGGCAAATGGTGAATGGTTCACTACCAGACCTAAAGTCCCTGAAGTTATCACTGTTACCGTATTCAAAGTAACTGGTGAGACAAATACTGATGATTTATCACCAGCTCCAGATGCTTGGTCTCGTCCTGATATTCCATTACACGCACTTGCCATGTTAAAAAATGCTAGAGATGGCATCACTCCTGACAAGGAAGGAGTTGTTGGTCCAATCAAGAAATACGATGAGTTAAAGAAGAAGGGATTCCCATTAGCATACGTCGGTGATGTTGTTGGTACTGGATCATCTCGTAAGAGTGCCACCAACAGTATCTTATGGTTCTTCGGTACTGATATTCCATATGTTCCTAACAAAAAAGGTGGAGGTGTTTGCATTGGTAACAAAATCGCTCCAATCTTTTACAATACTATGGAAGACTCTGGTGCGTTACCACTTGAAATGCCAGTTGATAAGTTGAACATGGGTGATGTCATTGATATTTATCCATATCAAGGTGTAACCAAGCGTCACGGCAGCAATGAAGAGGTGTGCAAATGGTCATTGAAGACAGAAGTATTACTAGATGAAGTACAAGCAGGTGGTCGCATCCCACTCATCATTGGTAAGTCATTAACAATGAAAGCAAGAGCATCACTTGGTCTAGGTGCAACCAACATCTTCCGTCATCCTGTTGCAAGTATACCAGCTGTGAAAGGATACACTTTAGCCCAAAAAATGGTTGGACGCGCATGTGGTTTACCTGAAGGCAAAGGAATCTTGCCAGGCATGTACTGTGAGCCAATGATGACCACCGTCGGATCGCAAGACACAACTGGTCCAATGACAAGAGATGAGTTGAAGGATTTAGCTTGCTTAGGTTTCTCTGCTGACTTAGTCATGCAATCATTTTGCCACACTGCTGCTTATCCAAAGCCAGTTGATGTTCAAACTCATCACACACTTCCTGACTTCATCCGTACTCGTGGTGGTGTCTCCCTTCGCCCAGGTGATGGCATCATTCACTCATGGTTGAACCGCATGTTACTACCTGACACTGTTGGTACTGGAGGTGATAGTCACACCAGATTTCCTATTGGTATTTCTTTCCCAGCAGGCTCCGGCTTAGTTGCCTTCGGTGCAGCTACCGGTGTGATGCCACTTGATATGCCTGAGTCCGTTTTAGTTAGATTTTCTGGATCCTTACAACCAGGCATTACCTTACGTGATCTAGTTCATGCCATCCCTTATTACGCAATTAAGAAGGGATTACTAACTGTTGAGAAGAAAGGTAAAAAGAATATCTTCAACGGTCGTATTCTAGAAATTGAAGGATTACCTAAGTTAACTTGTGAGCAAGCATTCGAACTTTCTGATGCATCCGCTGAAAGATCTGCCGCTGGTTGCACCATCAAGTTAGACAAGGAACCAATCATTGAGTACTTAACATCGAACATCACCATGTTGAAGTGGATGATTGCCGAAGGTTACGGTGATAAGCGCACGATATCCCGTCGTATTGCCAAGATGGAAGCATGGTTGAACCAACCAAAGCTGTTAGAAGCCGACAAGGAAGCCAAGTATGCCGCTGAGATACATATTAATATGGATGAGATCAAGGAGCCTATTCTATGCGCACCAAACGATCCTGATGATGCTAGACTGCTCTCAGAAGTAGCTGGCAGCAAGATCGACGAGGTATTTATTGGTTCTTGCATGACCAACATCGGTCACTTCAGAGCTGCTGGTAAACTATTGAATAAGCATGAAGGACAGCTACCAACCAGATTATGGATTGCTCCACCAACCAGAATGGACCAAGAACAGCTTGTTAGTGAAGGTTACTACTCAACATACGGTAAAGTAGGTGCAAGAACAGAGACACCAGGATGCTCTTTATGCATGGGTAACCAAGCCAGAGTTGCTGATAAGAGTACTGTTGTATCAACAAGTACCAGAAACTTCCCTAATCGCTTAGGTAAAGGTGCCAATGTATACTTAGCATCAGCTGAGCTTGCAGCAGTTGCCGCAATTGAAGGCAAGTTACCAAGTGTTGGTGAATACTTGAAGTACGCCGATAAGATTGGTGCTACTGCTAAAGATACTTTCCGTTATCTAAACTTTGATCAGCTTCCAGACTATGTGGCTAAAGGCAAGAACGCTGATTTAGGAGGTGAGTACCAGAGTAATCTACAGAAGGAAATCGACAGATTGAAGGCGAGAGGTTAATTATACAAATATAACAAGTAGGCTTTTACACTGTGTAATGGTAGTTTAAGTATTAATCTATGTCGTTGTTGTCGTTGTTATTGCGGCTTTCTTGGTATGCCAATCGTGTCTCGGGAGTAGAAACCACGTGAGCACGTCCATCACTACGAAGCACGTATGTGTTGCCGATGGCATAACTGCTGGTTGTTCTTCCACCACCGGTGATACCGCTGCTGTCATAAGTATTAAGGCTTTCAGGTCGATTCGTCACGATCAAGCGAGGAAGCATGCGTGGCTGCGTGTATGTTAGACTAGGCATGCTATCATCAAACGAGTTGTCACTTGCGGATCTATCATCGCTACTGGGACCCATTGCCAGTAAGTGACGTCGGATCATGTTGGAAAATTCTGTGCTGTCATACATAGAAGAGGTGTCCCGCACACCAGAACTCTCGCTGTCTTCGTGTTCTTCGATAATAGGTTGATGAAATTTTTCCATTTCTTGATGAACAAGAGAGGCAGTTTCTCGATGGGATTGTGATGTCACATTCAACACAACTCGGTCGGCATTGTCCGTGGCAATATCATTCTCGCTATATATCTCCTCTAGCAATTCGACTAGCTCCTTGAACGTCAACCTTTCTAACTCCTCTATGGTGGACACGCTGTTTGTCATTTCATAACGACATATTGGGCACGTTTTTTTCGATTCTAGCCATTGCATCACGCAATCTTTATGAAATAAATGGGAACATGGTAAGCATAAGGTGGTTTCATCTACCACGAAATCTTCACTACAAATGGGGCAAGATGGTTGTGAGCAGATTTGGTCCAAACTTAATGGAATTTCTCTTAATTTTCTTTTCATAATTTTCGTTAAAGGTTTTATCTTCTTCTCTTGTTGATCTCTTTGCGCTTGTAGCATTTGTAAATTGTCTAGTTCGTCTCTTAATTGCGCTTCTAGTAGCCTCAACATTATTGCAGCATTTGCAAGTCTTCTATTCTGATCATCTGACAAATTAGAATAATATCTACCTCTTGGTGCAGGAATAATACTATTCTCATTACTGTGACTTCCTCCTGCAAGCATCATCGCACCTTCATATGTCCCTCTTGTCGAATTTGGAGGCATCTCTTCAACAAATGTGGAGAGACAAGTGGTACATGATATACCATCTGAAGTATCTACTCGCGTAGGTCGCCTGCATTGATGGCAAAAATAACTTCCACCATACATGTCACTGCCTGTCTCCATCGATGGATCGACATCGAATGAAGCACCAGCGCCCATAGCTGCGACGATTACTACAACTGACTCACTTTCTTTTCAGATTTTCTGAAACTTATTTCAATTTCCGGATTAGCGATAAAACCCGGAACCATTTGATTTGATTTAATAGAGATACTCGGAGTTGGCGCGAAGTGGTGACACGAGGCACTGCTATCTTCCTGCTATCGTACTCACTACGCATCACGTAAGACTCTTTATACGACGATAAAAAACAACCCGGTACTTTGCCGGTATATGACTGTTACCCACCTCGATAAAACAGCGAAGACAAAGCAAGTAAACACGGCGACGAAGTGATGGAATAATCTGTGATATAGTGATGAAGTTCGAATTATTAGAGCACTATAATTCGTTTGCGACAGGGTCGTGTTCTGTTTGCACTTGGATCTCATCTGGGCACCCCAAAGGAGATGTAATTTATTATGGAACTATTGATGGAGAAGTGTATTACATCTTACCTAATAGTCGCACGCCGAAACCGGAGCATGTAGCAATTGGACAGCTTAAAGAAGGGGAGAATAATATTTCTGTTGTTTCGAACTCGATGGGTGTTACAAGTGCCAAGAGACATCCATTTTATCATTTATCGGAAGTATTATGTCTCCTGGTAGTGAAGTATCCCAGCATTGCCCCATTAGGATTGTTGTTTAGTGGTAGCAGAGATCGCTCAATTAAAGTGTGGAACATTAATACTGTCGGTAAAAAGACTTTAATACAGACACTATTGGGTCATACTGGAGGTATTACATCATTAGTGGATGCACAAGATGGTAGTTTCATAAGCGCATCAACGGATGGTAGTATAAGATTTTGGTCAGCGCAGAAAAATCGTGAAATGATGTTAAATCCGTTCTTTGAGTGCATATTTCACGTCTCAATAAATAAAGATGTGTGGTTAACTAGTCTGGCTATCAATCCGTTTGGTGCAGCAACATTGTATATTGGAGGCAGCAACGGATCAGTTGAGCTATATAGAAAGAACATAGCTCAAAGCGACTCTAAACTCACTTCTGCGCATACGTTTTATAAATTTAAGAAATTTGACTCAATCCATAAGTTAGGTATAACCAAGCTGGAGTTAGTCATATCTGAGTCCTACCTCGTGTCC
>JACCDO010819085.1_pt1 | contig 10404 bp, 5 predicted proteins | sample 7446101 | NCBI WGS metagenome assembly JACCDO01 (sample SAMN15323440, study PRJNA562643) | freshwater metagenome | isolation source: river surface water | place: USA:Blue River Watershed | collected 2017-08-16
CGGGCCGAACGGCCGATGAAGGTGCGGCGCGTCAGGTGGTGCAGGTAGTCGGCGAGCGGAGCGGAAGGTTGCATCGGAAATGAAGAGAAGGAGAGCCAGAGAGAGGGGGAGAGGGAGAGACTCAGAGGGTCCAGTCGTCGGAGTGGGTGATCATGCGGACGAGCATCGCGATGATCTCGTCGTAGTCGGCGTAGAGGGGGCGGCCGATTTCCGGCGCGACGTAGCCACAGCTCACGGCGAACTGAATCCAGGTTTGCGTCTCAGCGGCTTCGCTTTCGGCGTCGCCGAGCTTGGAGACAAACGCAGCGGCATATCGGCGCTTGCGCCACGCCTCGGCGGTGTTGGCGCAAACGGAACGGGACGCGCGCCGGCATTGGTCGGTGAGTGAATAGCGCTCCTCGGGCGGAAATCGTTTGCTCAGATCGAAGAGCTGCATCGCCGCTGCAAAGGCCCGGCGATACACCTCAAGGTCGGTGTGTTTCCGCACCGCCTTTTTTCGCCGAATCCTGATCTCTCCGTCGCTCATTCTCTCTTTCTCCGGCACTTCCTAGTTGCGCGTGACGGTTTCGCTGAGGTTGAGGAGGAGGGACGCGACCTGGGTCCAGGCGGCGTGCTCGGCGGGCGGGAGGGACTCGTCGCGGGGGGACTCGCCGACGGCGAGTAGGGCGCGGGCGGCGGCGGGGTCCTTCGTATAGCGGGTGCGTTCGCGGCCGAGCGCGGCGGCGAGCACGGCGAGCTCGGCCTCGCGCGGCGGGCGCGAGAGGCAGGTGACGACGGCGTCGCGCAGGCGGGCGGTGTCGTCGCCGGGGCGAGCGAGGATTTTTTGGGCAAAGGCGCGGGCGGCTTCGACGAACTGCGGATCGTTGAGCGTGACGAGGGCCTGCAGCGGCGTGACGGTGTTGCTGCGGGCGACGGTGCAGACCTCGCGGTTGGGCGCGTCGAAGGCGAGCATGGCGGGCGGCGGGGCGGTGCGCTTCCAGTAGGTGTAGAGGGAGCGGCGGTAGAGCTTGTCGCCGTGGTCCTGCACGAAGGTCTGCGCGGTGGCGGGGGAGCTGCCGTAGTGGCTGACCTCGCGCCAGAGGTCGCCGGGGGTGTAGGGGTTGACGCTGGGGCCGCCGACGGCGGGCACGAGCAGGCCGGCGACGGCGAGCGCCTGGTCGCGGACAAACTCGGCGGGCAGGCGGAAGCGGGGACCGCGGGCGAGCAGGCGGTTGGCGGGGTCGCGGTCGAGGGCGGCGGGGGAGGCGACGGAGGATTGGCGGTAGGTGGCGCTGGTCACGATCTGGGTGACGAGGCGTTTCACATCCCAGCCGTGCTCCATGAAATCGACGGCGAGCCAATCGAGCAGCGCGGGGTGGCTGGGCCATTCGCCCTGGCTGCCGAAGTCGGCCGGGGTGGCGACGAGGCCGGTGCCGAAGAAGAGGCGCCAGAACCGGTTCACGGCGACGCGGGCGGTGAGCGGGTTGTCGCGCGCGACGATCCACTGGGCGAGGCCGAGGCGGTCGGCGGGGGCATCGGCGGGCGGCGCCGGCAAGGCGGCGGGCGTGCCGGCGGTGACCTTGTCCAAGCGCTGGGCGTAGTCGCCGCGGTGGAGGATGAAGGTGTCGCGGGGCTTGGCGGCGACATCCATGACCATCGTCGTGAACGGCTCGGTGAGGGCGGCGAGGCGCTCGCGGAGGTTGGCGAGGTCGGTGCGGGTGCGGGCGAGTTCGGCGGCGTGGGCGGCGCAGTGCGTCCAGAGATCGGCGTGTTGCGCGGCGGTGCGGGCGGCGGGGGCGGTCCGGAGGGCCGCGAGAATGGAGGCGGGCAGATCGGTGCCGTCGTCGATGCCGGTGATCGCGCAGACCTCGATGAGGCCGGGGATCATGACCTTGCCGGCGCCGAAGTTGAGTTGGACGGTGAGGTGGGGCGTGGCGGCGGGATCGAGCGGCCGGGCGAGGGTGGCGGTGAGGTGAACCGGGCCGGTGGCGGCGAGGTCGGGGGACCAACCGGAGTCGTTGCGCGGATCGAGGCAGCCGGCGGCGGGGTTCTCCGGTTCCCAGGAGCTGGCGGTAACGCGGGCGATGGGCTCGAGCTTGTGGAGATTGACCTGGTCGCCGGGGACGGCGTCGACGGAGAGGGCGACGGCGGTGAGTTTGAACGAGCCCTTCTGCGTGGGCTCGGGGGGCGCGGCCATTTTCTTCGGGTTCTTGCCGGCGGGCTCGCGGTTGGGGGTGGCGCGGGCGGGGCCGTAGCCCCAGCCGCCGAGCGGGGCGTCGTCGACGGGGTGCATGACGAAGCGCAGGCCGGTGATCGGGCCGGCGTCGCGGGGGAGCTGGGCGAGGATGTCGAAGGCGGCGAGGTCGCCGGGATTGCGCAGGCGGACGCGGCCCTCGGGCGTGACCTCGAAGCCGGCGCCGCGGTTGGGGGTGGAGACCTTGGTGGCGCGCAGGGGCAGCACGCGCAGGTCGCGGCCGCGGGCGGCGAGGCGGTCCTGCTCGCGTTTCTCCCAGGCGGCGAGAACGGCGGGATCGGGGCGGGCGAGGGTGGCTTCGAGGTCGGCGATGCGGCGGCGCAGGGCGGGCTCCTCGCCGGTGCGGAGGACGGTCTTGGCCTTGGTGCTGGGGCCGGGGTTGACGCCGGCGTTGCCGTCGAGGCCGCGGTCGCTGAGCGAATTGAAGTAGGCGAAGAGGCGGTAGTAGTCCTTCTGCGTGATCGGGTCGTATTTGTGGTCGTGGCACTGCGCGCAGGCGAGGGTGAGGCCGAGGACGGCCTCGCCGAGGGTCTTGATGCGGTCGACGTTGTAGTTGGTCAGGTTCTCGTCGGGGATGGTGCCGCCCTCGTGGGTGACCATGTTGTTGCGCTGGAAACCGGTGGCGATGAGCTGGGCCTCGGTGCGGCCGGGGAGCAGATCGCCGGCGAGCTGTTCGACCAAGAAGGCGTCGTAGGGCTTGTTGTCGTTGAAGGCCTGGATGACCCAGTCGCGCCAGAGCCACATGTGGCGGCCGCCGTCGATGGAGAAGCCGTTTGTGTCGGCGTAGCGGGCGGCATCGAGCCAATCGAGCGTGAGGCGTTCGCCGAAGTGGGGGCTGGCGAGCAGGCGGGCGACGGCGGCGCGGACGGCGGACTCGGGGTCGCGTTGCGCGTCGCGCACAAAGGCGGTGACCTCGGCGGCCGCGGGCGGAAGGCCGGTGAGGTCGAGCGCGAGGCGGCGGAGGAGCGTGGCGGGATCGGCGGCGGGGGACGGCGCGAGCTTTTCCTCGGCGAGGCGCGCGCGGACGAAGGCGTCGATGGGATGGGTGGCGGAGTTGAGAGCTGAGGGTTGAGAGTTGAGAGCAGGGGATTGAGAGGCGGACGGCGGGAGCGGGGCTTTCTTCGGGGGGACGAAGGACCAGTGCTCGGAGTAGGCGGCGCCCTGCTCGATCCAGAGCCGGATTTTCTCCTTCTGTTCGGCGGTGACGGTGACGTGGGCCTTGGGCGGAGGCATCACCTCCTCGGGGTCGGTGGTGGTGAGGCGGATCCAGGCTTCGCTCTTGGCGGGGTCGCCGGGCTTGAGGGCGGTGAAACCGTTGCGCTCGGCGTAGGCGGACTCGGCGACGTCGAGGCGGAGCTTGGCCTTGCGGGATTTCTCGTCGAAGCCGTGGCAGGAGAAGCAGGCCTCGCTGAGGATGGGTTTGATGTCGCGGTTGTAGTCGAGGGTCGCGGCGGCGTGGGCACCGGATTCGGCGGCGACAAGCAATGCGCTCAGCCAAACGGGAGAATTCTGCGAAAACTTCATCATGGGGCGAGGCGATCAGAGGGAATGCGAGTGCAGGCACAATTCAAACTCCGCGTGCGAGGCGGTTGGGGTAGGAAATTTTATTGTTCTCCATAAGCGATGGCCGCAGCCCGGAACGCAGCGCCAATCGCCTCGCACGCGGAGGATGAGCAGGGCGACGAACTCCTTGTGGCGCTCGCGAGGAAGGGTGAGCAAGCAGCCGCGAATGACTTCGAGGAGCTGTCCAATTTCGATCGCAGTCGGTGAAAGACCGGAGTCGCCGCCGCTGCCGCGTGAGATTCCAAGCCGCACGGCATCCCGCAGCGACAGACGGTCTTCGCGGGAGCGCCTCAAGGTCGCGCGGTGCCCGTTCGGGCGTATTGATCAGGGAACGGGACGATAAACCGACTCGTTTTGTTCACCACCCGTTCCTTCCAGGCTTCGAATTCGGTGCGCAACTCGGTCAATTTTTCCGGATGCCGCCGAGCGAGATCCGTCTGTTCGCCTTGGTCGGCCCCCAAATCGAACAGCATCTCGACATATCCTTCGGGCGGATACGCACTGGTGATGGAGCGGGCGAAGGCGGGAGCCTCTTTGAACTCTTTCAGATACTTCCACCGGCCCTTCCGGTAAGCCTCCGCCCAGACGTCGTTGATACCGGCCGGCGCCAAACTCCAATTGCGCCGGCGCCACCCGAGCGCGCGTTCGCTCTCGCCCTGCGCTCCCGTCACGATCGGGGTAAGGTCGATGCCGTCGAAGGCGTGACCGGTGCGGATGAAAGGAGTCGCGCCCGCGGCCGCCACGATGGTGGCCGCGAGGTCCATGCCGATTCCCACTTGTTCCGATACCCGGCCTGCGGGGTAGACGCCGGGCCATTTTATCAGCGTCGGCACGCGGATGCCGCCTTCCAGCATGCCCTGTTTGAATCCCCGCAACGGCGCGTTGATCGAAGCGGGCGTGCCGCCGTTGTCGCTCGTGAAAATCACGAGGGTGTTTTGCTCGAGGCCCAAGGCGGCGAGCAGGCGGAACAGTTCACCCAGACGGGCATCGACATGACGAACCATTTTGGCGAGCAGCGGGCGGTCGCTTGGCTGCGGGGGTTTTTCCTTTTTGCCGTCGGCGCGGTTCCACCTCGCCGCGCGTTCGTTGTCCTCGGGTTCGTCCGGGTCCTGAAACGGGGTGTGCGGCGTGCAGATCGGGAGATAGACGAAGAACGGCTTGGAGCGTTGGGCGCGGATAAAATCCATCGCCCGTTCGATGAAGATATCGTCCGAGTAACGGCCCTCATACTGGGGCGCGAGCACACCGTTTTCCCAGAAATCCTTCGTGCCCTGATCGCGCCTGTGCGCAAAGTAGGAGTGGTTGTGAAAGCTTCCGATCCAGTAGTCGAAGCCTTGGGCTTCCGGCGTGGATACGCCCGGTGCTTCGCCGATGTTCCATTTCCCGAAGCTGCCCGTCGCGTAGCCGGCCTGCTTGAGATACCGCGCAAACACGGGCGCGGCTTCCGCTGAGACATCGGCGCACCCGGGCGGACACGCATAAGCTTCCGCCCATTCGCCGAGCCGGCTCGGATAACGACCCGTCAGCAAGGCCCGCCGCGACGGCGAGCAGACGTTGCCCGCCGAGTAGAATTGGTTGAAGCGGACGCCCTCGGCCGCGAGGCGGTCGATGTTGGGCGTCGCGACTCCCGTTTTTGGGTTGTAACAGCTGAGATCACCGTAGCCGAGATCGTCGGCCAGGATGAGCACGATGTTCGGTTTGCGGAGCTCCGCGGCACTCGCGGCGAGGGCCGCGGCGAGTCCGGCAACGGCAAGGAACAGACAGCGAGGCAAGGAGGGTGTCATGAGATTTGGCACGCAGCGGGAGGTGACCGCTCAGAAGCTGAATTTGGACGACAACACGACGCCCAGGCCCCGCGGGAGCAGGCGTTCCTCGACCCACCGGCGGCCGGTGCCGTCGTCCAGCGCAGTCCACGGTGCCGGGGTGCGGGGATCGGTGAGGTTTTCGATCCGCAGCTGAGTTTCCCAGCGGACGCGACGTTGGAGGATGGGGCGGTTATATTCGGCCCACACATCGAGATTGAAATACTCCGCACCGTAGAAGGGCCGCGAAATATCGAATAGCTGGGTGCCCGGGACGTTGGCGAAGCCGATGATCGGCGCGTTGCGCCACGTGCCCGCCACGCCGAGGGCCGCGCCTTTCAGCCGCGAATTGTCGGAGAACCGGTAGCGGGCCACGGTGCTGATCTGCCATTCGCTGGTGCGCGTCTGGCGCAGACCGATCGTCGCCTTGTCGTTGGCCACCTCGTTTCTCACCAGCCTGACGAGATCGCCCACCGTGCTGCCCAGATTCGAGACCACCGGCAGCGCGGACTGGCTTTGCCATTCCGGCAGATTCCGGTCGACATAGGCGAAAATCGCCCCGCCGCGGTCGGAGATCGTCGTCACATTTTTGCTGCCGTTCACCATCAGTCGCAGCTTGGGCGTCGGGTTGCCGACCAGTTGGAATTCGTAGCCTTCGGTCTCCGTATCTTTGAAACCTTCCCACGTCGTCGGCGGGGCCCGGTTGAGGTCGATGGAATTCCAGATGGCGGCGATGGCATTGCGCTTCTGGCCGACGAGCGTGGGGTCGCGGACGTTTTGTTGTTCGCTCGAGAAGCGGAGGATCGAGCCGTGCAGTCGGCCACCGAGGAGCTGCAACTTGAGGCCAAGGTCGTAGCCCACCCCTTCGACCGGTGCGCCGGTCGAGCCGTCGGGGTTGATGAAGGTGGCGTTGGGCGGAACGAAATTCGTCGATTGATTGGCGAACAGTCCGAGCTGGCGGGTGACGTTGACGATGACGCCGGCGGAGTGGGTGTTGCCGAAATCGGTGCGTGACTCGGTGCCGCTGGAGTCCTCGATCGCCGGAAAGACGCCGCGGGAATCCCGGGCGTAGAGCGCATTGTCGAGGCGGATGCGGTCGCGCCGGGCGCCGACCGTGGCGACCATCCAGTTTTCGAGGAGGTCCGCCTGCATCGTGACGACCGAAGCGTTCGTAGCGGTGATCTGGTCGCGCGGGGCGTTGCGGACGCGGGCGAAACCGGATCGGATGCCGCCGGCATTGATCGGCGCGAAATCGGAAGTGAAATAGGGATTCGAGCCCGGCCGCAGGTAGTAACGGCGGTGGATCTGGTTTACCGCGTTGTCGAGGCGGCCGAACGTGCCGTTCGTGCGCAGCGGGGTGAGATTGGTCTCCTGCGGACTGTCGAGCAGTTGATGGAGCCGGTCGTGGCTGAGGAGGCCGGCCAGGCGCAATACGCCGAGCTTGCGGCCGAAGAACGTGACGCGGTTCAGATCGACCTCGTAGGACACCGTGGCGCGGGCGCCACCGGAGTCGTAAGGGCTCTCCAGCGCGAATGCGGCGCTGGTCTCGATGTAGGGCACACCGACGTTCGGATTGGGCGCGCCCGTCGGGAGCTGCTGGTTCGCGTCGACCCGGATGGCGGTGTCGTTCAGTGTGAACGCATCGAAGTTGCGCAGGAAGAGGTGTTGATACGAAGCGGCGAGCTCGATGAAGAGTTTCGGGCCGATGGATTGCTGGAGGAAAATCTGGGCGCTCGACGCATCGCGCTTCACCGGAGAGGACTCGCCGGCAATGTAGGTGTTCAGCGGCACGATCTCCGGACGACTGAAGCTGGAGCGGTTGTTCGGCACGCCGTTGATCGAATAGCGGCCGCCCAAGGCCGCGCGGGCCCAGTCCATCGGCGCGATCCCCGGCTGTCCCTCGACCACCACGATCCAGCCGTTGCCGTTGGTGAACTCGAGGCCGTTGGTCGCGGTGATGTTGCCGAACACGGGCTTCACGGGCGAGCCGGCGTCCCGCCACGGCGAGACGCGGTCGTAGGCCACGACCCCGCGCGGCACGTGCTGGCGGATGCGGGTGAGCTCGCCGTTGACCGTGATGGAAGTCTGGGGAAACGGCCGGTAGGCAATCGCGGAGTAGAAGGAGGAACGTTCGTTCTCGGCGGGCTTCACATATCGCTGCCGATCTTCCTGCAGCAGATCCACCCGCAGCCCGAGGCGGCCGGGGAGGAGAACCATGCTGGAGTTGAGCGTCGCGCGGTAGCTGTCGAAGCTGTCGACCCGGAGACTGAGCGAATGGGAATTTTTCTCCAAGCTCGGCACATTGGTCGTGGTGTCGAGGCCTCCTCCGGGATTGCCGACGCCGAAAAGGATCGAATTGGGGCCGCGCGTGAACGTCAGGCGGCTCGTGTTGTAGGCGTCGATCGGCACCAGGCTGGAAAAGAAATTCGCCGTGAGACTGTTCGACGTGAATCCACGGACGGTGAATGGGGTCCCGTTACGGGCGGCGCTGGCGCCTTGGTCGGCCTCGCCACTCTGGAACTGCGAGGTGCTGGGGAGGTAATCGAGCACGTCGTTGAAGTTGCTCGCGCCGAGGTCGGCCAGCATGTCCGTCGAGATGATCGAGAGCGCCGAAGGCACGTCTTTGGTGAGCGCCTTCAGGCGCGTGCCGGCCAGCGTCTCGGTCGGCGCGTAGCCCTCGTCGGGGTTGTCGGAGATGACGAAAGGGTTGAGTTCGACGATCGCGTCGGGGATGGAAGCGGAGCGCGCCACTGATGCGGTCTCAGCGCGCGCCGTGTCTTTTTTTGGTTCGGCTGGGTTCTCCCGGCGGACGACCAGAAAGGCTCCGGTCGTTTTGTCCTGGGTCGCGGCTAGGCCCGTGCCTTCGAGGAGCAGCGTCATTGCTTCGAGCGGCGGGTAGTTGCCTTTGACCGCGTTGGTGCGGACACCCGCGGCGAGGCCGGTGGCGAACACAACTTCGACCCCGGCCTGCTCGGTGAACTTTCGGAGCGTGCGGTCGGCCGCATCGGCCGGCAGGTCGAGAGTTTTCCGGGTCGGTTCGGCGCCGCGGAGAGCCGCGGTGGCGAGCATGGCGACGGCAAGAAGTCGGATTGCGGATCGACGGCAGAGCAGAGCGGGGCACGCGTGGGGAAGGCGCATACAGACTGAGACGCCGCCCGCGGCTCCACCCCTCACGGCGGAGGAAAATTTCTCCGCAGCGCTACGGTTTGTGCCGGAGGGTTATCCGGCCGTCGGCGCTCCGATCCGCCGTCAAACCGTAAGAGGCGTCTAGAATCGCGAGCAGCGCGCCGACATTGTCCGCGCGCAACGCGCCGCTCAGCGGCAAACGGCCGAGGGCGTCGTCGCCGAGGGCAAGGCGCACGGCGGTCGGCCAGGTGGCGTGGCGGTTGAACAGCGCGACTACGTCGGCCAGCGGCGCGCCGTCGAAGGTGAGCAGCGGCACGCGCCAGCCGAGCCGTTCGCGCATCTCCGCTTCGGAAATCTCCACTGCAGGTGCCTGTGCCTCCTTGGCGGCCTGGCTCACGACGACGCGCTGGCCGGCATCGACCAGCGCGCCGGTGGCGGCCGAGGCCGTCGGGGCGACCGCGACGCGACCTTCCGTGACCAGCACTTCCACCGACCCTGCGCCGTGTTGCACGGCAAACGCGGTGCCGACCGCGCGCACGCCGACGTTGCCCGCGACGACGACGAAGGGGCGGGCGGGATTTTTCGCGACCGCGAAATGAGCCTCGCCGCGCTCGAGCCGCACGCGCCGCAACGCGGGCGCGAATTCGACGGTGATCGCGGCTCCGTCGCGCAGCTCGACGACCGAACCGTCGGCCAGGATTTGCCGCACCGGTTGCGAGACTTGTGCGGTGCGCGGGCCCGGTGGCGCGGAACCCGCGTCCGGCGCGTCCGGGCGTAACGAGAGTCCGGTGACCAGCAGCAAAGCCAGTGCCGCGCCGCCCGCCGCGAGCCGGCGGCGGCTTTGCCGGCGGCGTTGCGCATGGCGCTCGATCGCGTGCAACACCGGTGCGACGTGGCCGGTGGCCTGCGCCCAATCGAGCGGCCGGGTGCGGCCGGCGGGTGCGGATTCCGGAGAGTGGGGCGCGGGCCGGTTCATGTCAGAAAAACTCCACGCCGCGCGCGCGGAAATGCGCTTCGCACCGGCGCACGCCGCGCGCGACCAGATTTTCGACGGTCCGCTCGGAAATGCCGAGCCGCGTCGCGACTTCGCGCTGGCTCAGGCCCTGGATTTTGTGGAGCACGACGATTTGCCGGCAGCGTTCGGGCAGTGCGCCGACCGCTTCGCCCAGCAATTCGATCTTTTCCCGCGCCCCAAGCATGTCGCTCACCGCCGCGCGGTCTTCGGCGATCTGCAGCGCCGTCACGTCCACGGCCGGATCGATCGGCGACCGCCGTAGGCCGCGCACGAGGTCCAGCGCCACATGCCTCGCTACCGTGAACAAAAACGCCCGCGACGATGCGATCGGCCGCTCGAGCCTTGCCCGCCACATGCGCAGGTAGGATTCCTGCACGACATCGTCGATATCGCGCACGGCCGGAAACGCAGAGCGCAGATGGGCGCGAAGCACCGGCTCGTGCGGCTGCACTTCGTCAGTAAACCACTGTGCGGACTCGCGGGGCGGCGGCATCGGGGGGCGACAGCGGGCGGAGCGTAGGCCGGATTCGTGCGCGCGGCTAGCAAGCGGGCGGCATTTTTTTGTGCAAAAGCGCGCGGGCACCGCATGCCCTGGGCGGTGCGGAGAAGAACGGCGCCGGCGACTCAGAACCCATACGTCGCGCGCATCGTCCACGAGGGCCGCA
>JACCDO012053525.1_pt1 | contig 10404 bp, 5 predicted proteins | sample 7446101 | NCBI WGS metagenome assembly JACCDO01 (sample SAMN15323440, study PRJNA562643) | freshwater metagenome | isolation source: river surface water | place: USA:Blue River Watershed | collected 2017-08-16
ATTAAAAATACAAAATATCATGACTTATGCAGATCGACGTTTTGGTGAAGGTAAAAGTTATGAAAAATGTGGTTTTAAATTAGTGGGTGATACAGGAATAGATTATTGGTATACTGATTGTGATATTCGAATTGATCGATCTAAATTACAATCACATCAACATCAGACAGAAGCAGATATGGCAGTTGAAATAGGTTTATTAAAAATTCATGGATGTGGTAGTAATATTTATATAAAATAAAAATTTTAATTATTGATTATGATAATAATTATAGATATATTAAATTTAGGTTATTAAAAAATATTATGAAAATTACATTAAACGAACTTCGAAAATTAATTAATAATAATTTATTAATTGAAGCTTTAAATTTTGAGGGATTAGTAGCTCAAAATCCACCTTTTTATCAAACTTTTTACGAAAAGTTTATAGACAAAATTATAGAATTTAAGTCTATATTATATAGAAATAGTAATCAACAGAATTCATTTAATATACAGCCTAGAGATAATCAACTTGATGATAAAATTATAAAAGCTTACATGCAATATATGTTAATATGCGTGATAGAAAAAGGTATGTCTTATGAACCAATTAGTTTAAGAGCTAATGCAAATACGACATTTAACACTTTAAAATTTGATTTAGATAATCCTACAGGTGGTCTGAAAGGTAGGTATACTGAATTTATTGTCAAGATTTTATCAAGCAATTTTTTTTATATTGATTTATCTGATGAAGAACAAATCATTAGATCTTTTCAACTATTAAATGCATTTATTAATATTTGTGATAAACCTTCATCAAATGTTTATAAAGATAAGATGAATTTTTTTGATACGCAAGTTATGAATTTTATAGCTGAGTTACATAAACAAGGTAAATTTCGAAATATCCCAAAAATTAATATTCAATCACCTTTGGCAGATAAAGTTGCAAAAGTTTTTAATGAGTTTGGTTCAATTGCTGGTAAAAATTTAATAAATGTAATGTTAACTGGTATTATATTTGATGAAGAAAATATTAAAGTTAAAACTTTTGCAGGGTATGATATTAAATTAATTGATTTTTGTTTGCAACATAACTATTGGAATGAAATGAAATTTCCTAATCAACCTGAATCTATTAGATTATTTTATTTAAATAATGGAAATTTTGATAAAGCAGTTGCAACTCGTGGTAAAGGATCCAAAAGTTATGATGATTTTGCCGCTAATTGGTGGGACACGACTGATTTTTCAGAATATGAAAGAGAAGCTGATGGTGATGATGCATATTATGATGAGTTACGTGAAGAGGCGTTGGAAAGAGATTGGGCAAATTATCAAACAAATGCAATATTGCATGATAAAAATATAGGCATTAATTTCTCTTATCGAGCAATGGTGCATGCATGTAATATATATCCTTTTAGAACCCCATATAATACACCTCGAGGAATTATTAATGATTGTGATATACCATATTATAAGGGATTACAAGATGATGATTGCATGGTGCTAGCAGATAATCCTGAATATGGTATTAGAAAAACAACAGCTTGGTGTACAAAAGATTTAGATCTTTTTATGGATTATATTAATGGAACTAAACGTAAAGTTGATGGATTTTTATTTATTTTGGACGATTCTTTACCTTATAATCATCCTGATGGTGCTGCATTAGTCGGCATTGAATTCAAGAAAGCTATACCTATAACAAGGGGAATAAGCGGGTATAGTGATTATATACCTCGTCGATTTATCTTAACTAGCCAATTGAATGCTTATGATAAATCATATACAATGCCGACTTTTATTGTTGATTATTTTAATAATGATATTGATAATCAATATACTAGATTAAATAATATGTTTGATATTTTTAAAAAGAAATACGATAAATTAAATCAACTTAACTTAAAAGATGAAGAAAAAAATAATTTATCCGGACAACAGTTGCATAGTATAATGCAAAGATATTTAAATAATACAAATATGAACGAAAATCAAGTTAAATTATTACGTAAATATATTAAAAGTTTGCTTTTGTAAAATTGCAAAATAGTTTATAAAAGTTGATAATATAAATTATAAAATTTGAAAGAAATTAAAAATGGCCAAAGTAAAAAACTATAACGAAATTTTAGAAAAAATACTAAATAAAAAACCTGATGATTTATATTTTATTCAAATGATAGAAGAGCCTTATCATTTTAAAATTGGAAGAGCAAAAGATCCAAATAAAAGATTAAAGCAATTACAAACTGGTTCAGCTATTAAATTAAAATTGGTACATATTTTTGAAGGATTAGGCAATAAAGAAAAAATGTTACATGAAGAATTAAAACCATGGCGATTAGAGGGAGAATGGTTTGTGTGTAATCGATATTCAGTAGGAGCAATCCCAACTGAATTTTATGAAAAAATAAATCCTGATGATTTAATCAGGAATAACCAGATCAAAATAGTACCTATACACACAACAACTATAATCTAATCTATTACGTGGACCAAAACTGAAAATGTATTACATTTATTTCCTGACATGTCATGATCAATCAATTTATTGCGGTATTACCACTGATTTAAATCGTCGTATTTTAGAACATAATGAGTCTAAAAAGGGCGCGAAATATACGCGAAGTCGACGACCAGTAAAACTAAGTTGGTATACTACTCGTCAAAATAAATCAGAAGCTTTGCAATTAGAATATCGTTTAAAAAAATTATCTAGACAAGACAAACTTACTCTCTGCCTATCACCAGATAATCCAGTTTTAACACAAAACGCAAAGTAACGTATTCTTTAATTAAAATTTTTATATTTAAAAAATATATATAAAATTAAATTATGTATTTAAAAGGCAAATAAATAAATGTCAAAAATTTTAATTAAAGAATCAACATTTCGAAAAGTTTTATTGGAAATTTTTCTAAACAACTCTAATTTAATTTTAGAAAAACCACAAGATCAACAACCTGACGGTGATAGTAATTCAAATTTTGATGTTCAAGGTCAAATTACCAACGTTAATAAAGATAAAAGTTCAATTTTACTTAAAACATTAAATAAAAATGATAATAGTGCTAATGATCAAAAAGATAAAATATTATATTTAATTAATACATTAAGATATTCATATTCTCGAGAAGGAGTATTACGTTTTGATCCAGGCGCGAGTATTATAGATGTATTTTCTGATACATTAGATGAAAAAATGACAAATAATCAAAAACAAATATGGTCTAAAGCATATGCTGTTGAACAAGGTTTACATTTTCAACGCTGGTTAGAATCATTTGATATTACAGCCGGTTTATTGGAAAATAAATTTAGTAGAACAAAACCCGGCATATTACTTAAAACAGCACAAGCAATATCATCAATAATTCAATTACATAATAATATGGGCTTTGCTGATACATTATCTACGTATAATACTGGAAAATGGTTTATTACACCTGGTTTAGATAAAAATAAATCTTACGCGATAGAAAAGGGTTCATTAGATTATGAAATTTATTTATATACCTTTATTTCTATTGTTGATATGATCTCTACCTATGCTGATATTAAAGGTGTAGTAGGTTGGGAGTATTTAAATCAAATAGCTAAACGTGATTTTTTAGCTACCAAAGATAGACTTTTTATTGGAAATGTTAAAAATGAAAAAGGGGAATGGGAAGAAAAAGTTATACATGGCACTGATACACCTAAAACGTCAAAATCTACAACCCAACCAATGAATTATTATTCAGCTGATTCACGTGACATATTAACCGATGCAATTGATCAAGCTGCAGCTGATATTGATGATAGATTAGCTCGATCAAAAGTTGTAACAGATAATGATATTAATAGATTACAATCGATTGCTAATACAAATCCTACAAATCCTCAACAAATTTCTTTTAAACCTGATGAAGTCAAAGCACAATTAGAAAAATTAAAAAGAAAAAAAGAATCTCAAAATCCTGTTTTAGAAGCTAGATTTATCGATACAAAAAGTCATTCTCAAAATATTTTATTATATGATGAAAAGGGAAATGCTACTAACTTTTTGAATAATATAAATAACGATACTATTGATGCATTTTTTAATTTTTTCGATAATAGGGGTTTTCAAGATGCTGAAATTTTAAATTTAATCTCAAAAAGATATGAAATATTAACTGGCAATTCATTAAATGTTAACGATTCAAATCAATTTCAATATTTTATAACGCGATGTAAAAATAGCAAAGACACTGAAACATTAAAAAATTTAAATTCTTCGATATTAAGTGTTTTTGAAATTGCAAATCAAAAGCCGATTAGATTTAATATTTCATCAATCGATCAGATTTTTTCAAGTGAAATGAAAAGTAATTTTAAAAATAAAACGTTAACAATAAATAATCAAATTGTACAAAGAATAAATAGTTTAAATAATAATAATCAACAAAATGAAGCTAACAAGATTTTAGCTTTTGTACGTGGGTTATATCAAAATCCTTATGATATAAATCTTGACATAAATGATATTGTATCTAAAGAAGATGTAGAATTAATCAATGGATTAAAAAATTTATTACAAGTTGAATATGATTTAGTATACGATCAAAAGATATTTAATAAATTCGCAAGTAACGCTGATAATAGCATTGCATTTGATTTTGATCCCCAAAATCATATATATACTTTGGTTAGAAGCAGTAATAGATTAGAACAACTAGTCCCAGATCATCTTAGAGAATTAAGCGAGTATCTAGAAGAAAATCCTGATGAATTACAAAGATATTTATTTGAACGAAAAAAAGCCAGAATGAGTAGAGTAATAAATGAAAATAATACAGATAGAGTAAATATTTTATTTAATATCTTGGATAGTGAAACCGCGAAAGGACAGTATTTAACAACTCAACATAAAATCTTCTCCAAGGATTTACCTGACAAAACTGAAAAGATTTTAAAATTAATGAAAAATGAAAAAGTATTAGAAGTTGAGAAAGATTCAATTATAAATTTTTATAATATTGTTAATAGCTTATATTCAAATTATTACGTAACAATTGATTTATTATCAAATCCACGTGTATTAACAAATAAAGAATATTATCAACAATTAATTGATAAAAATATTATAAACTTTCCAGATGAAGCAACAAAAAAACAAGTAATTAATTTGCTTGATAATCCAGATGAGCAATTAGATTTTTCAAATCCTATATTACGTTCTTTAAAAGATTCTGTTGCTGGAAAAAGTATATATAGCAAATTATTGACAAAAAATGATATTGAAACGATGGCCCCAGGAATACGTTCCTTTAACAGCCAAATTTTAAATACTGTTAATGATATTGAAAAAACTTTGAAATTTGATCGTGCCGTATTTTTAAATAAAATAGAGGAATTGCAACAATTTTGTAATACAACTGCAGAGGTTGTTGAAGCAGGTAAAAGAATAATACCTGCATTGCAAAAAGAGTTAGATGCAATACCAATGAATAATTTTGCTACAGCTGAACAAAAAGCAGAACGTGAGATACTTGCATTTCAAATTGAATCATTACAAGAATTAAATACAGATTTAGCTGAAGCTGTTAATCATACAATTCAAGACTCAGCTGTAGGTAGAAAAGGTTTATCTTTTACAACTGAATATAATAGTACAACTGGTGAAGCAGTTAATCCTAAACTATCTGGCCAGAATTTAAAGATACAAAAAAGCTGGTTAACATCTGCAAATGATTTAACGTCGGGTGTTTATAATAATGCTAATTCTTTATTTGATGAAATTTATCAAATATCTATTAAGTTAAGTACAAAATTTAAAGATAGAAAATGGCGTAAAATTTTAGGTAGTGTACTTGATGTAGGTGAGGGTAAATTAAAAGACGATGAAGGAATTTTTGAATATCTTTTAACACGTTTCTTTGACTCATATAAAAAAGAAAATGGCGCTATCACTAATTTTATAAATATATTTAAAGAATTATGTTTAACACCTAGCTTATTTAAAAATAATCATTATGGTACTGGAACTCTCGCGTATTCATTGATAAAAAGCACAACTTTTTATATGTTATCAACGCAACTATTAGGTTTAGGGGCCGGTTATGCAGCGATTGTCGCATTAACAGTATTTGTTAAAACTTATGTATTAGGTATTGGTCTAAGAATAATTGGAAGATTACTTGTTGGACAAAGTGATGTGTTATATAAATTGGCTATATCAATAGCAAAAAGAAATATAAAATCATTAACATTAATGATTAAAACAATAACAAAATATATAGATAATGTATCTGATGAATATCGCGCAATTATGGCTCGAGTATCTAATGCAGGCGGAGATCTAGACGCAAATCAAAAAACAGGTGAATATTTAACAGATTTAAGTAATAAAGTTGAATCAGGTACAGATAATTTTATTACTGAAGCTTTCTCTTATTTTTTAGGTACTGATACAGATGATTTGACATTTAAAAAATTAAACGCATTTGGCGAAGATAATTCTGATAAAACCATTGCAAATATTTTAAATTATGCTTATAGATTATACCTAAATTTACCAAATCCATTAGAAGTCGCCGGCATGCAAGGGATTTACAATGATAGCAATAATTCAGGGGCATATAATACATTTTATGGCAATAATGGTTATATAACATGGCTTAAAAATCAATTAGGTATAAAAAAAGACGAATATGATGTTCAATATGATAATGACACATTGCAATTATCTAAAGCTGTGTTTTATCATAAAATGATGCAGGAAATTGATCGTTTAGGTGCACCTAAAAAGGGCATGCGAGACTTTGAATCAATACAAATTGATGAAGAATGGAAAAGATCATATAATTTTAGTCAATATATCTCTCATACACTTGAAGATTTATTTAAAATAAGATATATATTAAAAAGTAAATTAAAAGCTATGAGTAAATTAACTGGTTATGGTGCCCATGGGCTTGATTTTGATACAATGATAACAGGTGGATATAGTCAAATATCATTTTCACCTGATGGATCTGATGGATCTTTTAATATACAATATAAACCTTTATATTCATATAATCCTTCTGATAATAATAATGAAAAGGGTTATAATAAACCGTGGTTTCAGCGTACTGCTACTGTCAATGGCAAACAAGTAAATTCATTTTATTTTCAAGTGGCAGCGGGATATGCAGCGACGTCAAATAATGGTATATCAGGTGTAATTCAACCTATTTTTACTCACGCGTTTACAGTAATAGCAGATTGTGTTTCTTTTTTAGAAACTGCAAAGGAAATAATGCAAAATACTTTAGATGGTATACCAAGTGAAACTAATACCAACGGCGTTTTTTAATAATTTAAATTAAATTTATTTAAAAGTGAATATATAATAATCAAATATACTTTAAATGAGTTTTATAATGAAAAAAAAATTTTATAAATTTTTATTAGAAAATGAATCTGAGCCAGAACAAGAAAAAAAACTAGATTTACCAGAAAAATTATTATCAAAAGATACACTTAGAAAAAAAAGAGATCAATCAGATTTAAAAGCTAGACATCTAATTAATTTAGATAATACAATTGATATTAATTTACAGAAAAAAATAAAAAATATTTCAAGTGGTTTAGAATCGTTAAAAAATACTGACATTTCAGACATTAGCTCTTTTGAAAAGTGGTATGATAAATTCTTTGACGCGACTTCTGATGTATTAACTGGTTTAGCTATGGAAAATAAAAAGGCTGTAAGAAGATTTAAAGAATATGGTAAATTTATAAAGGATTCATATAATTCAGATGACGATAGTACTTTTAAAAATAATTTAAGTGGCGCAATTTCAGAATTTTGTAAGAATTTGGATCCAGTTCCATTAGCTATTTTTTCAACAGCCCAGACAATAAAAGCGGGTGCTGCATTAACAGAAAATACATGGCACGCTTGGACAAATTTTATTGATTCTTTAACAACGCCATTATCTAATAAACTTGATGAATTGAAATTACTTCCTGATTGGGTTAAAGGTGATGCAAATTATTGGATAGAAAAATGTAGTAAATCTATTAATATTGCTAAACATGTGTATATTGCAATTAATAATTCATATCAATTGCTTAAAAATATTGATGAAGAGACACTTTCTAAATCTGAATTACAAGAAATTACAAATAATTTAAATTATTCTGTTAAAATATTAGCTGACATGTATAAAAACAATTGGAAATCCGAACAAACAATTCTAATTAATCGTAAAATTGCAGCTGCTAAATTTAAAAGATGGCAAAATGAAACTAATGAAAATAAAAAAGTAGAAGAGTCTGTGCAGAAAGAAGAATTTAAAGTTCAAGTTTCTGATATAATGAATAATATTTTAAAAAATGCAGATTCAAAAAACGAGTATTTTAATAAACAAACAAGCGTCGCAGATTTTTTAAAAAATCCTGATAAATTTAAAAATGAGATGAAATTATTAGAAACACAAATTAATGAAATGAATAAAAAATCAGTTAATGGTGAAAAGACAAATAATTCCGAAGTAATACAAAAATTATCAAGTCAATTTAAAGAATTGCAGAATGCACAAAATATATTTTTTAAAAGTTTTGAAGATAAAGGATTTAAAGATAAATTTTTAAATAAGGATGTTATTAAAAATTTAATTAATGAAATTGAGAAAAAGGAAAGTAGTGGTATAAAATCAATTAGTTTTGAAGATATTACAAAATCTTTTGAAAATTATTTAAAAATAGACACAGATTTAGATCAAGAAATAATTGATACAGCTTTTGAAGGTGATGATGGACAAATAGATGATAAAATAGTGATAAGGGAATATAAATTAACAGACGCTTATATTAATTTTATCAAAATAATTTTATTTAAGATAAATGAAGAAACCGAAAAGTTATTAAATTCAGATCAAAATGAAGGAAAAGATTCGAATTATTTATTAAATATTTTTGAAGGTGTATATGAATTAATTAAAAAAGAGCCATTAAGCGCAACAAAAAACGATGTATTTCAAAATTTTTTAAGTAACATAAATAAATTTCAACAATTACAAGGTTTTCAATCAAATCAAAATCAAATTATATCGAAAAATGATATAATAGTAGGAATGTATTCAAGAAAAAGTTCAGCTGAAATAATTATAAAAGCAATTAAATATTTATTACTTACTGCGCAGAAAAAAGAAAAAATAACGGTTGATTATCTTAAATCTTTTGAAAAGATATTTTTTGAACACTCTTCTTTTATTACGCATTTAATATTAATTAGCAATTATAATATGGAAAAATTTGACGAACAAGGTCAATATATCACAAATAATGATGTCAAAAAAAATCTCTTCTTTATTTATGAAATTGATATTTCAAATTTTTATTTGCAATTTTTTGATTATAATAATCTCGATGTGTCCTTAAAGATACTCGATTATATGATTGAACTTCCTAAAAAGGTTAATGAAGAAGATCCCGATTCAAAAGCTATTTTAGATGATGAAGATATTGATGCAGATATTAAAAAAGATTATAGCTCAATGCATAAAAATGTTTTTGAATTTGATGTATTTGATCTTAAAGATTTTGTAGATTCTAAATCACAAAATATTAATATTGATATTACATTTAAAACAAAAGAAAAAGAATTAAATTTAAAGAAACAATTAGAAATAGAGCAATTTGAATTTGACAATAGACAAGTTACTAATAAAAATGAATATTCTAATAATCCTGATATAACTTTATCTGATTTATTTGATAATCCTAAAAGTAGATTTTTATTAAATTTTTTAAAAAAATAATTAATTTGTAAAAGCTGTTTTTTAATTTTAAAATACTTTTATTAGAAAATTTTAATTTTATTTAAAAAGGAAAAGAATGAATACTTCTTCTCAATTTACTACCAGTTTTTTAGATTCTATTAACGTTGAAATCATGTCATCTTCACATGATAAACCTTTTGAAATGTTTTGGAATTGGTTCCGTCAAACTTGGATTACTTTACAAGATATTCCATTCGATCCTAATAATCCTGAACATATTCAAGCTTGTTTAGATGTGATTAATCGTCATGCTTTACCTACACCAATGGAAGTTTTAAATTTTGAAATTAAAATTACTGGCTTAAGTCGTGTAGCTTTAGCTCAAATTACCCGTGGTCGTATCGGTTGGGCCTATGTGGTGGAAAGTCAAATGCCGCAACATATCAAACATGCTGTCACGATTCCAATGAATATTGCTCAAGATGATAGATTTAGAGATAGAGCTATTGAATTAGTTAGATTATCTCAAGAACTATACGATGATATGTATAATGCTGATATTCCTCCTCAAGACTGTCGTTATTTGGTCATGCATTCACAACAAACCAGTTTAGTAATGCAATGTAATTATGCAGCCTTATTAGGTTATTTTGCTAGACGTTGTGAAAATGG
>JACCDO012229063.1_pt1 | contig 10403 bp, 5 predicted proteins | sample 7446101 | NCBI WGS metagenome assembly JACCDO01 (sample SAMN15323440, study PRJNA562643) | freshwater metagenome | isolation source: river surface water | place: USA:Blue River Watershed | collected 2017-08-16
AAGATATAATTAACTCTATTAATTTTAAAAATATTGGAACTAAAATTTTAGTTAATACTAATCCTAAATTATTGATTACTGAAACTACTGGACAACGTTATGGTACTTCTATAACAATTAAACAAGAAAATCATACTATTGGTAATTTATTAGCTTCATATATACGTACTTTATTTAATCAAAATAAAAATAAAGATTCAGATGATTCTTTATTAAAATACTCTGCTTATAGAATGAATCATCCTACAATCGAAGAAATTGAATTAATACTTATACCAATTACTGAAGATAAAAATGAATTGATTAGATTAATTACTAATTTTATTAATTCTAATTCAATTGAATCAAAAGATTTACAATTAGATGTTATTCAAAATATGGAAATTCATGATTTACGTATTATATTATCTATTTTAATACTTATTAAAACAATTAATATTATTTGTCTTCATATCCAAGAAATTTCATATGAATTTTCTAAATTATCTGGTATTAAAACATCTAATTTTATACCAGAAGATGCGCCTGAATTTTATACAAAATATAATCTTTTCTGGGGTAATTTTAATCAAAAAAATAATAAGCCATTTGGTAATTTTAGAAAAGGTTCCGCTATAGAAGCTGTATCAACATTTGAAACTATTAAATTAGAAAAATAAAATCATAATTATTAAATCATAAAATTTTAAATTTATTTTTATATATTTTTTTTATAAAAAAATAAATTAGAGTATATTGATTATCTATCGAGATGAGTTAAATTTATATTTAGTAAAGATATATATTTGAGTTTCGATTATTCTTTTATCATTATTATAATCTTTATAATCTTCAGATAAATATGAAAACACTTGTTCTCTAGTAAATGTACTTGTTTTATATCTTTTATTTAATACAATACCTGTCATCCATATACTTGGAAACAAGAATCTTCTAACTGAATTTTCTGAAACTAATCCATCTTCGTCTATTAAATTATCAGAATTAAAGAAATTTAAAATATCTTTAATTATGATTTCTTCATCAATATATCTATTAGTGTTTTTATCTAAAAACTCGATGTACGTCATTTTGTTTATTAATAATATTTTTAAAGTATGGATTTAATATATCAAATTTATTTATTTTAACTAATAAACAATTTAAAAATTATTTTTATAAATGGATAAACTTAATTATTTTAAATCATAAAAAAATATATATAGTTTATATAAAAATTTAAGTTGTTGTATTTATATTTCTTTTTATATTTAATTTTTTTGGTATTACTTCTTGATTAACCTGAACTTCAGGTATAACTTCCATTATATTGATGTTGGTTTTATTAAAAGAGTTAGGATAATAATTAAATATAGTTCTAAAAGTATATTTACATAAAATATATATAGCAGTTTGTAAAATAGGTGAATTAAATTCATATGAGCAATCATATACTCCATTATAGTCTGTTGTAAGAAAACTAATAATTTGTGGAGGTGTTAAATCATTGTTTTTAGTAACCTTATTTATTGCCTTCGCATTATCACTAATATAATTAAATATAGTATTAATTTCTGATAAATTAATAAAAGGTAATTTATTTGTAAAAGATAGCATATTATAATAGTTAATAATTTCCATTATAATATAATATTCTGGTAATAATTGATTATTATTCTTATCAAAGAATTGTAATAAAGCAGCCATTTTAATTTAATAAATTTTATTGTTATTATTAAAAGTAATAATAATCATAAAATCAAATTTTTATATTTTTAGTATTTTATAAAATTTACAAATGAATCTATTAAAGGCTAATATAATTATGCAGTAATTACGGAATATAATAATGGTAAATCAAGACTTCTTAATATAGAATCTATTTCATTACGATTAATTTTGTATAAATGATTTCCTTTACTCTTTTCTTGTTTATAACGATTATGTACTTCTACTAATGTTTTTTTATATTGTTTTGGTAAATCAATAAATTCTCTATCTGGTTTAATTTTACAACGAATATAGTAATCCAATAAATTATCCAAATAAGTATTGTATTTATTATAAATTTCAGTATAATAAGATTCATATTCTGGAAAATATTTAATAAGTTCATTCCATTCTTGTTGTTTTTGAGTGCTTATTAAAGTACCTAATGCTAAATAACTAATATTAATTTGATTTTGAATTAATCCTGCAATATAATCATATTTGTGATTCTTTAACTTACATCTCCATTTTCTATCTTTAGAATAAAGCATTAAACCAGGATTTTCCCAACTTAATTCATTATTAAGATAATTTACTAATTCATCATATGAATTAACATTTAAACCTTTACCATTATAAAATAATACATTAACTGATGGTAATCCAATATCTTGAAATACCTTTTCACCTGTAGTTAAATTTACACTTTCTAAATAATATACTTTATTTTCGACAATATTAGTTACAATTCTATTATCAACGTGTTGTAATAATAAAGTATATGAAAACTTATTATCTAATTTTAAGTTATTTAAATCAACTACTTCTTCAAACAAATTACCGAATGTTTTGTTACTTCTAAATTTTGATTCATATGCATTTGAGCTAAATTTAGTTGCAATATTCCATTTATCTTTATAATAATAAAGATTAATCATAGTACCGTCTAATACATTTTCAATTACGACATCTGACCAATTTACTTTATTTTTAAAATTATCAAATGAAATATCACCATCTAATGAATAATTAACTATTTTTTTGGTTAAAGTATCTAATATAATACCTCTTGAACATCTGATATAATCATTATCTGAATATTTATTTTCTTTATTATATTTTACTATGATTAAGTCACCATGTTTTTTTGCATTTAATCCTAATTCAATTATTCTACTAAAAATTAAATCTTTATTTGCCGATAAATCAGCTAAATTACAACTATTAATATCAATCTTTTTTAATAATGGATGCATTTTATTACTTATATTTAGTATAATTAGCTTTAAATTATTATAAAATAAATATTTTTTTTAAATAATTAAATATCTTTTAAATTATTTTTATTACATTTAAGTATTGCAGTATTATACCATTTATCTAAATAATCAATATAATTAATACCATATCTAAATGCATTTTCACTTTTAAATTTAACATATTCAACTGATTTTAATATTGGCCAATTATACTTATATGATAAATACATACATATAATCGTTGGGCTTCTCTGTTCTCCATACTTACAAAATATTAATACTTTTTTATTATTATTGATATTCAGGTCAATAAGATTTATTATATTAGTAATATTATTCGTAATTATGTCATATGAAACAATATTACAATCATTTTTAAGTGGAATTCTAATTTTATTAGTATTTTTATTATTTGAATAAAATGGTAAATCAAACGTACAATTAACTAATAAATCAAAATTATCTGATGATTCAATAATATCATTTCTATTACCTAAATATAGATTTTTTAATATTTCATACATTATAATTAACTAATATATCTAAAGATAAGATTTTATAAAAAAATTTATATCATTATTATAAATATGGAATTGTATAAAAGTGCTGAACTTTCTAATTTAGATGAATTTAAAGGATTTATAGATTCTTTAAAAATTCAAGACCAAGTACATTTTAAAACATCCGATTCTAATAAAAACATTGAAGAAGTAACATACATGTATGTTTTAATTAATAAGTTAGAACAAGGTACATTTGCTATATTTGCTAATCCAATTTTACGTCGTTTTATAAAGATAGACGTAAATAATCCATCCGATAATCAAGAAAATATTACTTCTATTATTTTAGGTCCTGTTCCTGAATTAGAATTAAATACTCCAGAAAATACTGAAGAAATTAATGAATTTATTTTTGAATTATCAGAATGGAATAGAGAATATTCGGATGAAGAATTATTAACTACATTAAAATCTGATATACCTGATATTTTAAAAATTAAAGATATACAACGAATTGAAATTGAAGCTCATAATATATTAGACTTTATTAAAAGTCATCAAAAAATAATTGATGGTTTTGCAATGAGAGATACTAAAAATTTTTCATCTAATTATAAACCGTTCTTAGACAATATTATTAATAATAATTTTAATGGTAATATTTTTCCTATTGTTGCTGATATTAAAAAATACTATACAGAAGATGACTATTTATTATTAAATTTAGAAGATTCTATAGAAAATAGTAATCAATTATATTTTTTAAAACAAAATGAAGAACTTAAAACTATTGAAGAACTATATAAAAGAGTATTTAAACAAAATTTCAATAATATTTCTTATGACCAATTTATCAAATATTTATATGAGGGTGGTAGTATTGAAGTCGAAAATTTAGAAGAAAATACCACTGACTTAATAAATTTTAAACCGATTAATAGACCATACATTAATGATATTAGTGCTTTTCCATCTACTAATTATACCACTAAAGTACCTTTTAAAACATTTGTATATAGAACTTGTAATAAAAATAATGTTTGTAAAACAAATGTTGATAATTTAAATTCTAAAAATTACAACGTTACCAAAAGTTATAGAGTTGCAGATGGACCAGTAGTTACATTTGTTGATAAATATGAAGAATCACTTTATACTGATTCAAAGGGTAAATATGGTAAAATATCTAGTTGTGTTGGCGATGATGATAAAATTGTATTTGGTGATAAAAAGAATAATATTTTATACCATCAAATGATTAAACCACCTAGACCTAATAATATTGTAGATGGTGAAGAATTAGTTATTGTTGGGTTTTATATATCAACTGATAAATATATACCTACTTTACAAAATAGCGAGATAGTTACTGATGCGGGTGATACTAAATTATATCCTAAAATTAAGAGTAGTGGTTTTGATATAACAAATATTTATAAAAATAATAAAAAAACTGATAAAGAAGTAATTGTAATTGAAAATATAGACGATTTTAAATGGACAGATATTAATAATAAAAATGACTATATGATTTTTATAAATAAATTTGAAAATGTTAAAATTGATATAAATAAATATAAATCTATTGTTGAAAAATTTTTACCATCTATTACTGATATTTTAAATATTGAAAGTAATAATATTGCTAAATGTGAAAATTTCAATCAAATAAATATGATTTTAAATAATTATAATCTCGAAGTTCGTGATATAAATAAAGAATTAATTAATAAAGCACTTATTAAAACAAATTTAATTAAAAATATTCAATTAAATGACAAAATGGATAAATTATATCATTCTCAATATTTAAAATCTAAATCTAATGCTATTTTATTTAGATTAATTTATAATGAAATATTAGCGTTAAAACATATATCTGATAGTATTGTATTAAATAGTAATTCTTTACCGAATGATATTAAATTAGATACAATTAAATCACATTTTTCAAATACAGTTGTTTCTACATTAAAACAATATACGACTGAGATACTTGAAAAATTTGCTAATAAATTTTTAAATATTGAAATAGACATAAATGATAATCGTAATAAGATAATTGATAAAATTATAGACTATATTATAAAATTATATCCAAACAGTTTCGTAAATACTGAATTTTATAAATTTTTTATTAAAAAGAATAACTTAATTCATCCTGATTTCGAAGAATTATTTGATAAATTTGTTGAATTATATAATGTTCAATTTAAACAAATAAACAATAATAATTTTGTTGATTTTGATTCTCTTAAATTAGCTCAAATAGATTTTATTAAACAATTAAATGGATTATTTTATTCTGGTAAAGAATTTTATGAATTAATTGATTTAAGTATATATAAATATAACCAAAGTAATATTGATGAATTAATTGAAAAATATGCTAGACAAGAATATGAATCAAATACTAATAAAAGTTGGGATGATTTAGATGTAAAAGGTAGATATGATTGGTATCCAAATGAAAATATGTTAGAAAGAATAGAAGAAACCTTACAAAATATTAAAGATAAATATGAAGATGAAAGACGTGCAGTTAAAAAGAACGTAAATAGTTGTGGTAATTTAGACATAGTAAAAATTTATACTAGTTTATTAGAATTAGAAAATGATAATGGCAAAGAACCGATTTTTAGAAATAAATTATATGATACATTAGATTCTGATATTAATGAATATAAAAAATATACTAATAAATTTTCTATTCCTAAAAATGAAAATGAAATTAAAGATTTTATAAATCATTTATCAACATTACATCCTTTTTTATCAAATAAACAATTAAATGACCGTTATAATGATATTATACGTTTTATTAATAATAATGAAAGTTGTGTCGATGAAACAAAAGATTTAAATAAAGATAAGTTAGAAAAACGTCCATATTGTAGACAAGTCGATAAAGGTGATATTGCTTTATTAATAGATAATGGTAAAAGATTTTTATATAAGAGAGTTCAAAATGTATGGGTTATTCTTGATAAGTCTAGTGCTCAATTATTACAAAAGTGTTATAATTATGATAATAAGTTTTTAAATGTACCTTTTGATGAACTTGAAAAAACATGTTTAAATATAAATTCGGGTACAAGTGACTGTATTATGGTTGATAAAGACTTTATTCCTGTAAATATATTTAATATTATTCATTATTTACAGTTTTTAACAAAGAGAAAAAATAATATTGAAAAAATATTAGAATTCAAAAATAATAAAGATAGTTATATTACAAGTCGTATTAAAAAACTTGAAGAACGTGCTAATTATTTAACAAATATTAAAAATAAAAATAAGAGATTAATTGAAAATAAACAATATAAATTAACACCTAAATTTATTAATCCACCTAAATCAATTTCAGATGAATTAACATTAATTGAAAGAATAGACGATTTATATTTAAAAGTTACTAAATTAAATTTATTTGTTCAAAAATATGGTATTCCTTATAATCGTAATCCAATAGATGGTAAAGATGATACTGTTGAAAAATCTAAAAAATATTATTTTGATATGGATAAAGTCAATACACCATTATGTTGTAAGCATTTTGAACTTTTATTTAATAGTGATTTAGGTAGGGATTTTGAAGATAAATTAACACAAGTAAGATATGAGTGGGGTATTTTAGAACGCGATCAATCTAAATATACTTGTAAAGAATGTGGTGAAATCTTAGAGATGAATCGTTATTCCGAATTTGCAGGAATTGGTATATTTTTAAGAGAAAAAGTTACTGAAACAGTTGATAATAATGAATTAGAAGAGAAAGACTTTTTATTAGAAGAATTAGATATTAAATTTTATTTAGATAGTATAATTAAGGTTATTGGTATTAAAATAAATAATTTAGATTATGTAACAATTGTACGTAAAGTTGCCGAATTAATTAATTCTCAACCTGTCTTAAATTTACATGAATTTTATTTTAGTAATATTAAAATATCACCTCCTGAAATATTGCAGAAAAAATTTCAATCAAATATATATTTAAAAGAAGAATCAGACTTTTTAAAAGAATTTGGTTCTTTTGAAGAAAAAAATGTTACTGATTATATGTTTAATAATTCAAAATATCTTAATTTAGCGCCTGTTATTAAAGTTATTATGGTTTTACATAATGCATATACTAAATTATATAAATTAAAATATCTTACAAATTTTCTTATTTTAACTATTATTACCGCTATACCCGATTATTATATTAAAGGTACCGGTAATGAACGTAAATCAAGAGGTGTTTTATTCGGAGACCCATTTATTAATCAAGAGAATACCAAAACATTAATATATGATTTAGTACGTAATGATATTGAATTTAATAATTTTGATAATAAAAATGACTATTCAAAAATTAAAAAATATTTAATGCAATTCTATCAAACTAATTTTAAGGAAGGTTTTTATAAAGAAATGACACCATTATATAATGAATTAAAAGATAGTTATTATTTTCAAAAAAGATTTATTGATAAAACTGAATATAAATTAAAAAATAGTATTGAAAATTATATTGATTTTAATGAAAAATATAAATGGAATGAATTTTTACCTGTTTTACAATTTGTTGATAAAAAGGATTTTAATTTAGAAGATACTAAAATGTTAATTAAAAATAATAATTTATCTCAATTATTATATCAAGAAAATAAGTTATCATATTCATTATTTTCATATATTAATAATAAATTAGCTACGGATGATACAGAACGTAAATATTCTGTTAATTATTCTGATTATATTGTTAATTATTTACATAGACCTACTTCTGAAAATTTTAATGATTATTTTAATAAAAACATGACTATTAAATCGATACGTAATCAATTAACTGAGATATATGATTTTTGGAAAATATTTAAACAAAATAAATATAATTCAACTTATTTAACTTTTACTAACCAATTACAAAGTAATCATTTAATTAAAACTGATATTATAGTTACACGTAAAGAATTAGAAAATAAATTAAAACAACTTATTTATACATATATTACTACTGAAGGACCTACACAAGGATTAAGAAGAAATTTTACTATTATAAAAGATGCAGATTATGAATTATTAACAAATATAATTAATAATAATCCTGAAATAAATAAAGAAGATTTAAAAAATAGTCTTATTGAAAAAATTAAAGAAAAATATCCAGAAATTACTAATGACTTTTTAAATACTAAATTAAAAATCATATTAGATAATAATGGTACTTGTGAAATTGATAGAATAAGTGGTGAGTTTAGAAATGATTTAGATATCAAATATAAAAGAATTATTGATAATATTACTGATACAAAAGAACTTGATAACTTAATAACTAGTTTAGATGTTATTGTTAATAAATCGAATACAAATAAATTAAAGGATATTGGTTATCTAACTCGTAAAAATAATATTAAAAATGCTGTAAATACAACAATTAATAGCTTTCAAGATATTTTTAGAGGTAATGATAATTTAGTTGAAAAAATTATTAAAATTCAAAATAAATATCAATATTTAAATGGAGAGGATTTTAATGAAGTAGATATATTTGAAGATTCGGAAGTTAGACAATTTTACAAAGAAATAGATACTTTAATATCTAAAAGTTATGAATCATCATTAAATACATTAATCAATAATATATCTATACAACTTCAAGGTTATAAAAATATGTCAATTGATAAAATCCAAACTATATTAAATGAAAATATAGGTAATAAAGATAGTTATTGGGAAGAAATAAAGAATATAAGAGAAATTGAATTAGAAATTAAACGTGAAGGTTTTAATGATTCTAAAATAATGATTAATGAGTCTTTATTTAGAGAAAAATTATACTCACAATTTAATAAATCTGATAATACAAACTTTCATATTAATTTAATACAAATTATAATTACTATCTTACAAAAAATTAATAATAAAATGATTACTAAAACTAAATCTACTCAATTAGAAGATAATATATTAACTAAAAATAAATATAATAATTTAATTATGTCGATTGATACTATCATTGATAAAATAAATAAAACAGGAGATGATATATATATTAATGCTCCAATTGAAAAAATACAAAACTTTTTAGATATATTTATATCATATGAACTTAATATTAATCCTAAAGGAAATTATAATATGCTGTTTATAAATGCACCTGAAATATTTTGTTATTTTACTAAATATATATTAATTTATTTATTAAATTTATTTACAAATGATGATTTATTACTTGATATACTTACTAATTTATTTGATGTATTAAAAGATACAAGTGATTTTAATAATTTAACCGATAAAGAAGTTAAAGAAGCTATTAAATTAGAAGAAGAAAAATTAAATAGAAAAAGAAGAGAAAGAGTTGCAAAAATGAATGCTGATAAAAAACAATTATATTATGCATATCGTAATTTAAATCTTGGTAATAATTTCGCGGATGATGATGGTATTACTGATAGTATGGTTGAACCTACTGAAGAATTAATGACTGATGCAAATTACAATACGGCAGCAGTTAGAGGTATAACAGCTTTAGATGCTGAAATTGATTATGCAGATGGTCAAGATAATGATGAAGCATATGAATATGACAAAGATGAATAAATAATTTATATTATAAATAAAATAATATTTTATAATATAAATGAGTAGTTGCTCTTTAATTCCAAAAAATGATTTACCTGAATTAAATCCAAATTTTATTTCACAAATAGATAGTTTATCTAAAAAATGGAAGTTATTACGTATAGATATAGGTTCTAAATTAAATAGTACTATACCTTGGCGTAAATTAATGTTAGATAAAACAATTCTCAAAGAAACCGATAAAAAGGCATTACATCAATTTAGAAAAGAAATGAATGAATTATTAAATAATATTTGTTCTGAGACTCTTTTAGATAATAATAAATCTTTAAGATATTGTGATAATACTGATTTAATTGAAAATAAATCTAAATGT
>JACCDO012294842.1_pt1 | contig 10403 bp, 10 predicted proteins | sample 7446101 | NCBI WGS metagenome assembly JACCDO01 (sample SAMN15323440, study PRJNA562643) | freshwater metagenome | isolation source: river surface water | place: USA:Blue River Watershed | collected 2017-08-16
TGTATGTGGTACGCTTGTGCCTTTTTTGGAAGAAGGTGAAAGCTCCTCTCTGACCTTGAGTGTAGGTCCTGGTGATTCCATTTTCCAAATGTATCCTCATGATATAGAGTTTAAGCAAAATGTCTTTGACACATACCAGAAAAATGTGGTCTTTGTGGTGGAGGGTTCAGAGGAAGGAGGCTTTGGAGATGCATACAAAGAAATGTTTAATCAGAATGCAAATATAGATGAAAATCCTTGGTACCAAGCCTTTGTAGCTGATTTACAAAAGACCTTTGGACCAGAAGGCCCACCTGAACCGACTATCATTTCAACCGCCGAAGATGAGGACTACAATAAAGTGATTACCCTCCAATTTTCCTACAATGGAGGCGCTAATGAAATATTGATTGTGTTCTATTATGGTGATTATGAAAGACACAAGCTTGAGCCTCAGCTGACAAAAATGGTAGCCCACACAGATTTTAATACGTTGATCTGTGGAATTCGCACAAAGGAATGTGCGGATATCTTCTTCTCACATACTGATTTCTTCTACAACAACTTCCATATCTATACTTTCGTTCATGGAGAGTATAACACGCCTCCGATGAAAACAAAGACCAGTTCCTTCCGTGTGAATTTAGCTCGTATGCGTAACAATAGGCGTCCTCGCACCAATGTGTCAGATGGTCTAACTCTACAACCGAATGGACGAGAGGCGATGGGCTACTCAACCTCCAGGCTTTGCACTCAAGGAATTCCAAATGCCAACAATCCCTACTGCGTCCCTGGAAACGAGGCCAATGCAGGTGCTTTTTGGAGAGGATTGGGCGGAAAACGAAAGAGACAGACAAAGCGCAAACTTAGAAACAAACGCAAAACAAGACGCGCACGAGTCTAAATCCTCTCCACAACCAATTGTATAGAATGAACTTGGATGCAGAATACAAGGATTTCTTTGAAGGCCTTGGGGATGCAGGCACCTACACCTACAAGTTTTTTGACTTGTTTCGTGTCAATTTAGGAGATGGAGAAGGAGATGATGGAAAAAAACTTGTGAAAGGACTCCATTGGGGAAAAGAGGCTTCTGAAACAGAGCTTTCCGATGCAGAGCTTCGTGAATTGAAGTCCTATCTCAAAGCCCAGAAGTCGTGGATTCGCAGAGAGAAGACAGCGATCAGTCGCAAGGAATGCCGCCGCCGCATGTGGTTTTTCGTGCAAAAACTTATTGAATTTGGAGCTTTTTGTCGTGCAGATCGCCGCGATATTATTACCTGGATGGATAACTTCCATTTTATCGTGGGGATTCGCATTGATGACGAAGAAGACTAAATTATTTGGCAGAACAAATACGATCCGCAATATCACGTAAAAATTCGGCAGCCTCCACTGCATTAAACGGTTCTTGCGGAGGTTCACCTTCTGCAATATCGTACCAATATACAGCACCAGCTCTATCTGGTTCCCCTATGGAGGACCAGACAAGCCCCGCTTTGACAGCGCGTAACTCTGAGACAACGGATTTCAAATTGAGATGACTCAGTCGTGCGGATCCCATTCTTGAAATCAAAGCTTCCTCAATCCGAGCTGCTTCCATCTCTCCTGAAAAGAAAATCGCATTCCAATCTCCTTTGGGATGCGATGCACCATATCCCAAGAAGCTCACTTCAGGTACAACCATCGCCTTCAAAATCTGAGGACTTGGTTCTTCTCCTATCCAAATCACACGCATCGGTTTCACACCATTTGCAACATAGGTGATCGCAAGACGAAGATCTACACCATCTCGTACACAAAAGATAGCATCCCATTCCAACTTGGACGCCCAGCGCGGAATGTGCTTGCGCCCATCCGCCAAAATCAGAACTTTCCGCCCTCTTCCAAGCAATTCCTGATCCAAGACATGCAAACGATTCGGGAGTAATTGTTCTGAACCTACGATCCAGAGTTTTTCACCTCGGAGTGTGCTTCCAAATCCTTCTACACGAACAGTCTCCATCTATTGGGTTCTCTGAGCCGCCGCAGAAAAAAACAGACGCACTGTAGAATGAAGAATCAGGCGTGGAAACTCTTTACGGCCGCATTTATTGTCTTTCTTGTGGATCTGCCTTGGTTAATGGTAAGTGGGCCGTACGTTGGACCCATGATCCAGCGCATCCAAGGATCTCCCTTGAAAATGAGTCTGTTGCCTGCTGCTGTCGTGTATATCGCTCTCGGCTACCTCGTTCTTCAAACAAAGACACCTTTGGAAGCATTTTATATCGGTGCTGCAACCTATGCGGTCTATGACTTCACAAATTTAGCGACTCTCAAAAACTACGACTTCTCATTCGCTCTTGTTGACTCTCTCTGGGGAGGAATTCTGTTCGCTCTTGTGCGGTTCCTTTTGAATCGCTTGTAGACAAATATCAAAGGCTTGAAAGAGTTCTGGTAAACTGGCATCATCACCAAACAGTTTTTGGCGATGTTCTAATTGAACTTTTCCACCTTTATGAACGACAAATTGGCCGCCTAACTGAAATCCATCTCCTTTCATATTCCCAGGAGTTGACTTGGAGCGCTCATAAGCTGCTTTGTCAATATCCAGCAAACCAAAGAAATTATCTAAGAGACCTTTGCGCCCAAACAGCTCTTCATACACAATCTTGTCAATCGTATACACAGGCCCATTCCAAAAACTGTATTTTGTAAACGAGCGATCAAAATCACTCCCTTCTCCAAAGGCTTCAAAACTTAAGCATACAAGTCTCATTCCTCGCTTCTCATATTCCTCTCGGAACTTCTCAACCATCTGAATGTACGAACGGCAGATGGGACATCCAAGGCGGCGCAAAAAGAAGAGAGCACACGGCTTGGAGGCCCAGAGATCTTCCAAAAAAATAGTTTGCGTGGGATCTCGTGCATTTCTACACATTCGCATTGCAAATTGGTTCAAGCTTGTCGGCATTCTCTATACATCTACAATCAATTCTTTAGGGTAAGCACGGCCTGAGAATTGCGAGTTTCCACCTTCTCACCTGGATACCCATACGGATTCATCACACAGAGAACACCATTGATCTCCTTCTTCACACCCGTGTGAGAGTGGCCGCAAATCCACGCTTTGACAGGGTCTGTCAACAAGTCTTCACAGTTGGATGCGAAACATAGATTGAGAGGATGCCCCTGGTATTTTTCATGAATCAGCTGAAAGGAAGGCAAATAGTGGGTCAGGACAAGAACAGATTCTCCAGCTTTCTTTGCAGCTTGAATTTCCTTTGAAAGCCACTCTTTGTGTTGCTTATGAAGAGCTGTCATCCGATGAGGCACCAATGGTTCTGTACCCTCTGCATGAATATTCCTTGCGTCATTCATATAGGTGATGATTTTTGCCTCATCTCCTTCACTGGTATCCGACCACAACGTGCATCCCAGAATGCGAAGATTGTACTGCTCTAGGGAATGGGACGTACAATCCAAATACACAATATTTTTGTAGCGCGCACACATCTCTTTCAACCTTTGGGTGCGCGTGGGAATGTCAGACGGTTGGGGACTTCTGTAGTTGTAGAATTCGTGATTTCCTGCCACGAGGAAAACAAGTTTGTAACTCATCGAACACCATCGAAGAAAGGCTTCATACGCAAGGAGATCAGGATTTCCGATATCTCCACAAAGTGCTAAGTACGGTGCAGAGGGTTTTACAAACATAGAGGGTACAAGATATCCTTCATTCCGCCTGTCATGATGCTCCAAGTGGGTGTCACTGATGTATTGGATTTGAAAGCTCATTGGAATAGATCTAGATAGGAAGAAAGGTCCAATTTTAGGCGGAAAAATTGAGGCCTGGTAACGCAACTACTTCAGTAGAACCATGAATTCCAAAGAAACTCTTCAGTATCAACCTCCGCATGCCTTGAATGAGAAAGAGAAACAGTTTCGTGCATCTCTTCCTGAACGAGAAAAGCAGCTCCATGATCTTGCAACAAAGATGCTCGGATCCTCCTATTTTACAGGAAAGACCCATGGATATACGGCGTGGATAAAGAGCAAAGAGAAGAAGTAATTTTAATCCAATACAACAATTTCTAACAACAATGTGAAATCACGCCCATTGAAATCTACACACCTGTCAAATTCATCCCGAATGGAAATATCCAGTGTGGCAATCCGTGCAATCGGTGCAGGATAGGCCGAATAAAGCGGCTCAAATGTTTCTTTGTTTAAGAATTTGTAGTTGTTCCGAAGCTCATCAAAATAAACGATGGCATGCGGTTGCTGTCTTCCAACGGATCGCTCAATTGTATTGAGATCTTGAGTGTTATCATGATTGATATACACGTAGCATCTGTTTAGCAAAAAGTCTAGATCGACAACATTTGGTGAGACTACGCTTGTGTTGGTTCCATTCATATAATCTCCTCGTCCGAAGCCAAAGAGTTTGGCGGGTGTATTGATTTTTTGAAGGGTATTGTTGGCATCATAAAAATCGACATAGTCTCCTGACAAAAACAGAAATCCAAAGGGTTCTAAACCAGATGAACGTGTGACCTGTAAAATACCGTTTGTGGTATTAATTGTTACTACATATTTATTTGTGGCACCTGTCAAACTATTCAAAAGAGATGCTAGAGTCTGACAGATTGTATCATAGGTGTATCGTCCGGGAGGAATGGGTACATTCCATCTTCTGAGTCCTTCTTGAAATGTAAACACATTCCACCCTTTGTTAATATTATAAAGGCAGCCTGGAATTGTGCCTCCTGCAATTTGGATCTTCACGATATCTTTGAAGGGTCTGTAAAGACGAAAGCGAAATTCACTGGGTTCGGGATACTGAACGATATTGCGATCCCGACTGTTAATTTCAATTAAATTCACAATCTCATTGCGATTGGCTCTCTTCGGGTATGCAATGGTTACTTGTTGGCCTGAAGACTGGGGTGTATCGGATGATACTGGAAGTGCGAGATATTTGAACTGACTCATTCTGTAACACCACTATAGAAAAAGCATGAACTGTTCTCCGTGTGGATCAGGCTCAAACTATACGAGTGCTTCAACCATAGACTGTGTGAAGTTTTGTGGAGCGGGTATATCAACAAATGCTGTCAACGCAACACTGGATGTATTCCATCAACTTCTCGTGGATACACCCACTACCATCTTTACCAATCACCACGCCTTTACGCCTAGCTATGAATCAATAGGATACGTAAGTACAGGAACGGGGTCCATTTTTGTCGATATCAGCAATACAGTCGTCCAGATGACCGTTTCAGGAAGTTCGGGGCGAGCAGTAGAACAGAGTCTAGAGTACCAGCTCTATCAGCCTGGAAAAGGCCACGTAGTTTGTTTTACCATGTCTCCCCAGTACTCAGGAACCTTTGACAATTCTGTAGCTGTCCGAGCAGGGATTTATGACGATTATCGTGATAAGAATACACCAGCAGGAACCACAGGAGCTCCTCCCTTTTTATATCAAAGTTCCATCTATGGTGGGACAGGTGTTGAATGCAATCAACCCAGTATGGGCCACTTCTTTGAGCTCTCGGGAAATCAATGGTTCGTCGTGGAGCGATACAACTCCGACAACAACATTAATAACGTTACACGGGTAGCGCAGTCCGACTGGAATTCGGATACCGTCAACGGGAATGCGGCCACTTCAGCGAGCGGATTTCTCTTGACCGCTACAACTCCTGTCGCTCTTTTTTTCATTGAACGTCAATGGTTGGGAGTAGGGATCGTGCGTATGGGTCTGTATGCAGACGGTGTTCCCATCTATTGTCACGTCTTCGGTAATAATCCTTCAAGGACTATTCGGCGCCCTTATACCCATTTGAATAAGCTCCCCATTCGGTATGAAATTGAAAAAGTGACGGGGGGCTCCGCCAGCGCGGCCAGTATGGCGGCCATTTGCGCGTCGGGGCAAATTGGAGGAGATTACGTGACGCTCGGTGCTATTTTTTCTCTTCCATCTAACATAACGGTCAACAAAGTTGATACGGGAAATCCTAGTATTCTTCGACCTCTTTTACTTCTTCGCCTTCAGCAAAAATACTGTAGAGCTACCTGGAAGCTTTTGGATGTGGAACTTTACTTAAAAGATGCTGGGTTTTATTCCGTGTTCCGTAACGCTACCATTTCAGGAACAATCACATGGACTCCTCATCCTGACCCCAGATCCATGATGGAATATGCCTATTTAGAAAGCGCAAGCGCTAGCACACGAACGGTATCAGGAGGATTATGCATCCGCAGTGGATTTGCGAGTACGCGAACCAGTCTTCAGGATGCGCTAGCGAGTTCTGAATTAGTGACCCGAACCCAATTCAGTTCAGATATAGCTGGAAATCCGGATGTTCTCGTTATTGCTGCAGGTTCATGGACCAATAACTCGGATGCCTACGCGAACGCCCGTTGGATTGAGATTGTCTAAGTTATCCGTTCCAAAAGGCAGCCACCATAGAGTGCAGCAATTTCATTAAACGAGGAATACATGGATCCTAGAATGTGTTTGCAAGTAGAAAGTGCAAGAAAATCAATCAGTGCTTCTTTCATACCCTCCTCAGTAGTGCGATTTAGAACTTTGGATGGAAACCAAACACGCCCAGGGAAGCGTTGCATCAAGTCTTTTTGCACTGCAAGGTCATCCGTTGCCACCACAAACACTTTATTTTCTTTCTCAAGTCTTGCAACAAACTTTGAGTAAGGACTCATCTGAATGGCTTTCTCATTGTCACCCCGTCGAATATGAACTCCTAGAAAGCTGCCTGGATCCAAAGGAGGCAATCGTTCACCGAGTGTTTTGTAGAATTCCGGTCTCGCACGAAGAGTTCGCAAGTGAGTGCACCAACGAACCATATCTTCTGTGTGAAAATGTCCGTAGGATTTTAACAAAAGAGGCTTGGAACGGTCCCAGTGTGTCCTTGCAAACTCCATTTGGTCGGAAGAAAGACACTCAAAGTATTTGAGGAGAGGCAAGGAACTGAGAGAGACAAAGGAAGGCAACGTTGACACATCAAACAACGCTTCAAAGGATGCAGCACAAGCTGGGTCAGAAGGGCTCCAATGAATCACAAGTGAGGCACTGCAATCTTCTGCAAGGCAAATACCAGAAACAAGCGAGCGCAGGCGATTGGCAAGACCTGCAACGACTTGTAAATGAATCTCAGGCATACTCTCTTTCATTGAATACGTACAGCTTTGTTTAGATTTTCTAACAACTAAACAGAATGGATAGCAGGTTAGCAGACTTTGGAAGCATTATGGAGGCTCTCCAAGCAGAGGCCAACCTTGAAATAAAGATTCCCAACAAACCCAAAGAAAAGGTGAATGTACCAGAATTAAACTTCAATAGCTATGCTGAAGATTGGTTGCAACGTAATATTGAGTGTAGAGATCAATATAGAAATAATTCAGGCAAGATCCAGTTGCCCGAGAGTGTAAGAGACCTGCCTGATTCCCAAATCTATTTTTATAACGGCCACGGTGGAAATGTCTGTAAACTAGGAATTCCGATTGTAAAAACTGTACCTGATAATTGCATTTATATCACTCAAACTGTTTGTGGAATTGTAAATACATTGGATCCAGAAGTTATGCGTGCGTTTGTAGATCCAAAAAACAATGCCATCTGGAAAGATCCTATCGCCCATCTTGAGGACATTAAAGAACTGTTTGATGGAATTCCTTCCCTTCACATTCACCTTCCTGGATGTACCTATTTGGAAACGTCGTTCTACCCGTTTTCTATGCCAAATCTAAAAAAATTACCTGAAAATCCACCAGAGCCCAAGGATCGTAAAACAAAGTCGCATTATTTGCAATATTCAGGACTCTGGAGCTTAGAGTCTGTAAAATCTATCCCTCTTGGGAAGGATGAAAGACCATGGATGTTAGGTGAGTATGTAGAGATGCCCTTGGAATACCTAGATGGAGCTATCTTTCAAGAACTGTTTCAACATAGCATTTATCCTCCAGTTCACCTACGAGACCCAGCTCTGAATAGGTCGTACGTACCTGGATCTGCTAAATTAGATGGGTACTATTTGAATCAAAATGAAGAGAGGCGGGTGGATCTCTATGATATTGTGTATCAGTCCCATCAAATAAGTGGTGCTAAATATGTAAGTGATTTGATGGAAGAGTTTCCTGGAATTCATTACAACTTTTTATGCAGAAGCATGGATAAACGCTGTAAAGAGGAAGGAAAACGACTTGTTACACTTAGACGAAGACATTCTGCAGTTCTCCAGAATTCCGTTTACAATAATATCCGCAAGTTGATAAAAACACCTGCCAAACTTGCACGACAAAATGAATCTCCTCTCGCGCTTGATGCTCTTTCCAATGATAATTCTGTCCTTGACTTCATAAAAATTGTGGAACCCATTCTTCGCAAGAATCAAAAAATTGACAAATTGTTTAATATCTATACAGATTTGCGATTTGAAGAATATACAGAATCAAAAAAAGAAATTCAAAGAATCATAGAAGAGCTTTATTTAAACGAATTTATAAATTTACTAGATGAGCTCAGTGAAAAAGAATTGGCTGGAAATCTCAACGAAGAAAAGCGCGTTGGAAATAAAATTTTTAAGTTGATTGATCTTCTTGAAATGGATATAAATACAACCTTTCAGGAAAACTTTTATGCCTTTGAACTAAGTCTCCTTGCAAAAATGGGCTATGCAGCACTCCTTCTAGACAAATCAGAGGTAGTTACGCATATTTGTGAAACAGGAATTGATGTTTCCCATATTGAAAAAGAGTTTATGGATGCTATTAAAAATAAGCAAATGACGCAAGAGGTTATGGATTCATATAAGGATCGGATTGGGAAATGCAAGAAAATATCCAATGAAGCACAAATGAAACCGCATTACCAAGGAAATTCTAACACGTCTTCCTCCAACAACAATAACAACAAGAAAAGTCAATCAGGCAACGGGTACAAGAAAACTCGCAAACTCCGAAAAAGAAAAAGTTCGGCAGCCTAAGATTTTTTTCGCACATATAACTATCGGCACACTGGAGAACCTTCGCGCTATTGTTCGTAGTTTTCAGTCCAATAAGGGCTCTTTTTACGTCTTTGCACGCAATCGTGTAGCTGCAACTCATGCTCTTTGGCAGAGAGAGTTACCGACAGTAGCACCCTATTATGCAGTCAAAAGCAATCCGGATCCCAAGCTTTTGAAGACTCTTTCGTCGTTGGGTACAGGCTTTGACTGTGCGAGTGGGCGTGAATTGGAGGAAGTGGGAAAGCTTGGATTTGGGAAGCAGGACTTCTGCCAAAAAGTGATTTATGCAAATCCCTGCAAACCCGTCAGAGATTTGGAGACAGCAACACAGTATGGATGTCCTCCAACGGTTGTGGATTCCTTTGAGGAGGTTGAGAAGCTAGAATCCTTCAGATGGCCTGGCTCAGCCCTCATTCGGTTGATGGTAGACGACAAAAACAGTTTGATGCCCTTTTCAAGGAAATTCGGACTACCCTTATCTCAAGTGAAGCCTCTCGCGCAGTTTGCTAAGAAGAGAGGCGTTGAGATTGCAGGTGTCAGCTTTCACGTTGGTTCAGGATGCAAGGACAAAAAACAGTATGAGAAAGCGCTCCTTGGCGCGCACAATGCCATCGCAGAGATACGAAGTGAAGGATTTCAACCCACGTTGATTGATATAGGCGGAGGGTTTGTCAATCAGGGAAATGGCTCTTTGTTTCAGGAATCAGCCAGTGTAATCCGATCCACAATGAGTTCTCTTCCTCCTCTTCGCTATATCGCAGAACCTGGGCGGTTTTTCTCTACCAATGCATTTGATCTCTTTGTGCCGGTCATTGGTAAGAAACCCGCCCACAATGACGCAGGATGGCGTTACACTCTTGATGAGAGTTTGTACGGACAGTTCTCAGGCATTTGCTTCGATCAAGCAACTCCATTCTGGATTCGGATTTCCAAGGAAAAAGGTGAAAAGATTCGGAAAAACAGTCCTGGTATTTTGTTTGGGCGCACATGCGACAGCTTGGACTTAATTGCGAAGAGCCCTTCCATGGAAGAGCTTGAAGTAGGAGATTGGCTCTGGTTCCCCAACATGGGTGCCTACTCCAGTGTGACCGCAAGTGAATTTAATGGGTTTCCTAAACCCCCCGTTCATGATTTAGACCAGACAGAACTTCTATTACCCTCTCTGGTTGATATGAAATCAGATGGTCTTAAAAATAGGCTTCCCTATGATGTCACAACTGTAACAGGAGTATCCTATGGGTACTCTTCTATCCCCGCAGTTGCATAGACATAGTAAAAAATTGAATTATTGTCTACCATCCAGTTTGGTAGACAATAATGAACGTAGATTCCTATTATATTGAATCCTGTGAAAATACCACAGATTCCAAGAAGGCGGGTCTGATTCTGAAAGGATCGAGCCGCTCAACACGCCAA
>JACCDO010822476.1_pt1 | contig 10402 bp, 10 predicted proteins | sample 7446101 | NCBI WGS metagenome assembly JACCDO01 (sample SAMN15323440, study PRJNA562643) | freshwater metagenome | isolation source: river surface water | place: USA:Blue River Watershed | collected 2017-08-16
ATGGCAACTTGTATCGGTGAAAAAGATAAAAATGAGACTGCATTTATTAAATTTACAAGAACATTAGTAAAATCATTTACATTATTAGTGGTTGTTGTTATTGCAATTTCTATTAAAAATAATATGATTAATGAAAACACTACCTTATTTTCTACAGCATTATTTATTATTGTAATGACTATTTTATTTACAATTGTTGGTGTTGTTGATAGTTATGTTTATTCAAATTTAGTATTAGGTGTTGGTTTAGCAATTGGTTTACAAATTATGGATTGGAGAAAAGTAACAGAAGCTGCAGCTAGTACAATTGAAAATGGACTATAAAAAATTTGATATAAATAATAATATATAATATATTTTTTAAAAATTATATTGTATTTTATATAGTATGTTACGTGAAAATCAGAGAAAAGCGATAGAAACATCTATCAATAATAATTTTGAATCTGGTATACATTTTCACGCAACCGGAACTGGTAAATCACATATAGCATTAAGTTTATTATTTGAATATCATACAAGATATCCGAATAAGTCGAATATTCTATGGATATGTGAACAAAAATCAATTCTTATCGAACAATTCAATAAGGATACGCTTAAAAAGAAGGGCTATTCTGATTTATTAAAAAAATTTATTATATATGATTATACCATTAATAAACCAAGTAATTGGTATGATAATATTAATTCAAGTATATTTTGGAAGAAACCGATATTAGTTATTATTAATCGTGCATTTTTAACATATGATGAAAAGTATAAAAAGTGTGCAAGTATATTTAATTTAGTTATTCATGATGAATGTCATAGCATAGTAAATAATACAACTACGAAATTCTACGAATATATTTTAGAAAAGAATAATGATATTAAATGTATCGGGTTTTCAGCGACTCCTCATACGGAAATTAAACCATATACAAATATTATAAGTAGTTACAGTATTTTTGATGCGTATAAAGATGATATAATCGTAAAACCAAAAATTGTCTGGCTAAAGGCAAATACTAAATTATCGTACGAGAATACAAAAGATGTTTTAAAAGAATTATTTGATGATTTACCGTATAAAAAGATTATAGTTTGGTGTGGAATGATTGAATTATGTAAAGAAATTGCAAATATATGGAAAAAAGACGATTATTTTAATAACTGGGTGTTCAGCATTGATACATCTGAAAATATTGAAAACGAATCAGAATATCATACATATGAATACTTTAATAATTGCGAGAGTAATGGTATACTATTTTGTGCTGCAAAACACCGTGAAGGTTCGGATATTAAAAACTTAGACGGTTGTGTATTCTTAGATGGTGTTGAAGATAGAAATTCAAAAACATTCGTACAATGTATGGGTCGTGTATTGCGTCAAGACATTGGTAATAAAAAGAAATATGGATTAATCGTAGATATAAGTGCTTTTAGTTCTATTAAAATTTGTGATAGAATAAATACATTTTTGAATAATGATTTATCAATATTTCCATTTGAATATACTTTTTCATTTAATAAAAACAATATTCAAATAAATGTTTTAGAAATGACAAAAGGAAACAATACTTTAACACAAACACAATTATTATCATGTGAATCATCTAATGATATTCAAAAATATTTTATACGTACTATCCCCGATACAAAAGAATATAAAAATAGATTGGATATGGAACTTAAAATGTTTTATAGTAAGAATCTAACTAGTTATTTGTTACAGGCAGTGGAAATATTAAATATTACTAAAAATATACCCCACGTAACAAGGGGTTCTTGCGGTTCGTCATTGGTATGTTATTTACTTGGAATTAGTCACGTAGACCCAATCAAATGGCGTATTAATTTTGCGAGGTTTTTAAACGAATATAGAACTACCCTACCCGATATCGATTTTGATTTCCCATATAATTTGAGAGATAAAGTTTTTTTACAAATTCAATTAAGATGGAGTGGTAAAGTAGCGAGAATAAGTAACCATATTTATTATCATGAGAAATCAGCTACTCGTGAAGCATTAAGAAGAGCTGGTATACATACAATGATACCTAAGTCTGAAATATATAAAACTATAAATAATTTACCAAAGAAAGTTCAAAAATTTATTGATAATGAAACTAAAAAGTTAGAAGATACTTTTAAATGTTATTCTTTACATTGTGGTGGTATAGTTTTTTACCCAGATGGTATCCCGGATGATATATTAATGAAAGATTTAAAATATAAGACATCCATTCCACAGATATCTTTAAACAAAAAAGATATAGCAAGTGAACAAAATTTCAAAATAGATATTTTATCGAGTAGAGCTTTGGCCCAATTGTATGAGATATGCGATTTTAAACTTATTGATTTTGAAGCATATGATACCGATGAATTAACATCGAAGTTGTTCGAATGTGGTGACAATATTGGAATAACATTAGCAGAATCACCGTTGATGCGTAAAGCCTTTTTAAAGTTTAAACCTAAAACGATAAATGATATAGCTATGTGTTTAGCAATAATACGACCAGCTGCAAAAGACGCAAGAGACATTGAGGAATTTGATAAATTAGAACAATGTTTTATTTATGATGATGATGCGATACAAATTATTGCTGATGCAGCATTGTGTAGTTTTGCAGATGCAGATAGATATAGAAGAGGCATATGTAAAAACGATAAAGAAGTTATAAATGAATTAAAAAAAGAATTAATTAAAAAGAAGGTTTCCAATATTGATTACATATTTGAAAGTCTATCTAATTTGCAAAAATATAGTTTCTGTAAATCTCATGCATATTCATATGCTCAATTGGTATGGTGTTTAGGTTATATGAAAGCCCATTATCCATATAAATTCTGGTTATCTACATTAAAACATAATTCTTCATCATACCGTAAATGGGTACATATATATGAAGCTAGATTAGCAGGTATAAATATTAATAATGATACACAAAAACATAAATCAATTTATGGAATGAATCGTAAAAAGAATATGAATGAAGACAATAAATTATATTTAAAAAATAATGGTATTTGGAATATTGAAAACTTGGAATTTTTTCCAAATTGTTTTATGAAATATATTATTAATCATAAAAATGAAAACTTTAATGGTAAATATAAGATACGTGGATTAATTGCCAGTTCTAGATTACTATCATATAAGTCAAGTATCAAAAAAGCTATTTTATTTGTATGTTATGCACCTAAAAAATACTTAGAAATATATGTAACTGGTAAAAAAATAAATAACCTAAATGATATGGTAGGTATTACGTGTCGATGTACAATGGTATCATTCGAAGAAAAAATATATGAAACGAGTGATAATGATTTTGTTTTATGGTAAATAATATTATAAAGACCAATCGATTTTTGAAATATTATTTTTTTGCAAATATTCATTTGTTTTACTAAAATAATTACCGTTAAAGAAACCACCACGATTCGCACTTAATGGTGATGGATGATTTCCACGAATTATAAAATGTATTGTTTCATCAATGAATCTAGCTTTATTTTTAGCGAAATTACCCCATAAAATAAATACAATATTTGTTTTTGTATCAGAAATATGTTTAATTACACTATCTGTGAATTGCTCCCATATATCTAACATAGATTCTGGTAATTTTTCAAATACAGTTAATGCAGCGTTTAAACATAATACACCTTGCTTTGATAATTCGGTGAAATCTGGATTTGTACGGTTTATACCATCATTTACCATTTCTTTTAATATGTTTTTAAGTGATGGGGGATTTGGAATATCATTATTAACACTAAAACATAAGCCATTCGCTTGTTTAGGTCCGTGATAACAATCCTGTCCAACAATAACTACTTTTAAGTTATTATAGTCACATAATTCAAATGCTTTATATACATTGACTGATTCTGGATAAATTTTTAATGCATTTCCAAAATCATTTGATTTATTTTCAATTTCATTCCAAACATTATCTAAAATTTGTTTATTGGATTTAAAGAAATCGTTCCAACTGTTTTTAGGGATATCACTAATTTTATATGTAAAGGACATTTTTAAAATTTGATTAATTTTAATTGTTAATAAAAAATAATATAAAATATCAAATTTTAAATTATAAAATGTTAAATAATAGAAACAATTCATTTTTAAGAAAACTGAAATTAATATCTTATTTACGATATATATTTAGAATTATAAGTTTATACAGTATTGGTATGAAGAAATACGTAGAAGATAATGAAATACAATTAAATAGAATAGATATAATTATAAACTCTATTATTACCGTTATAGAAGAAACAATAGAATTTATAAAAGAATTGGTTTATTTTAGATTTAGAGATGCTATTAAAGAGCTATTTGATGTATGGCATTCAATAGTTATATCATTTATGATGACTTTTACACCTCGTTCTTGGTGGTTAACATCTATATTTTGGTATACTGTATTCATAATGTCATTATGTTACACCCCATACAAACATAGTCTAAGATATATAGACCATAATTGTATTCGAAATAAAAGACATTGTTTATCTGGCGACCATTTGTGCACAGTAAACAAATCAAATAGAGTTTAATAGATATTTTCTATTATATTTTTATATTTATTGGTTATTTGATGCTTCCGGTACTGCATTTGATGTTTCTACATTATTTTGAGATTGAGAATTATTACCTAATAATACTTTTATACTATCAAAAAATGATAAACTAACTTTACTTTCTGGATTTGTAATATCATTATTTCTACAAGTTTTTTCATGTCCAGATATAAACTTAGAGAATGAAAATTCAGAACCAAATTCGATTTTCTTTTCGGCCCAATAATTTACAAAACCAGAAATTGTTAATACAATTGATATGATAAATAATACTTTTTGAATATTCTTATACATTTCAATTAATTTATCATTTTTTATTTCTTTTTTACCTTCATAATCAATATAAATATTTAAAATATAAATTATACCAATAGCAAAAATCATTGGTAACCAGTATGTATATTTCATATTAGTTGTTAATATAAACCATAAATATACTGCTAAAGTAAATAATAATCTATTATATGGATTAGATGATAAATCACTACTACCCTCTGTTATACTAACAAAAAAATATAATGTTAATAATCCTAATAAATGCTTGACATACATATTATTATGCATTGCATATTGAATTTTACATCCAAATAAATTAGCTAAAAAATTTGCAGAGATTATTAAATATAATACAAATAATGATTTACCTCCTATAATATTTAAAGAATTAACAAAATCTAAATTCATATAATATATATATTGGTTAAAAAAATAACCCTTTATAGATTTAATTCATTTAAAAAATTTGATTATTTCGATAGTTAATTTCTTAAAGTAAGATTGTTAGTCTATTGCCTACAATTGAATTCGTTCAACCAGCTTTTAAACTCACAAATTATCTATCATCAAAGTTCACCTTTACACTCAAAATGTCTAATTTAAACATTGAAAAGTATATTCAAGAAATCAATGCATCCCAAGCATTAAAGCAAGTTTGTTCTTACTTAACTGCTAGAAGTTCTGACCCAGAGATCTTCAACGTTGATACATCCCTTCATTGGGATGACTTGTCTGTATCCAAAGACGAAAAGAACAAGATTCCAAATGACGTCAAGCAATACTTCAAGTGGTATTTACCATATGAAGTAACAGATGTTGAAACCAACAACACATCTGCGTGTGATTTCATCACAATTGATGGAAAAAAGAAATTTATTGTTCCTACCGACCCAAAACAAAAAGTTTTTGTCTCACAAATTTATGTAGATAAATTCACAGAATTCAAATCAGTAATTAACTTACTGATTGGAACCAATGGTGAATTCTTCTATATGACAATTCGTAACAATAATAACTTGATGATTTGGTTTGATAATCCATCACGTAAAATCATTATTTGGGGTACAGACAAAGCAGGAGTTATCAAATCTGCTTCTCATTTTCTCAAAAAAAGAATTTGCAATTTGAATGATTTAGTTTCTAAGGACCTTGAAAAACCTACCGATTTTGCAAACTGGAATCAATTTCCAGGATTAGGAATCAAAAGTGATTGCCAAGAAGTCACAGAAACAGTCAAGAAAGTTGAAAAGAAAGACTTTTCCAAATTTACTAATAAAAACTAGATGATTAACTAGAGTGTTCTTTTACTCTAAATACTTGCTAACAATCATATTAGTATTCTATAGTGTTCCTAAACACTAATATACCAACGTGTTCCTAAACACGACCAAAAACAAACAAAAACAAAAACAAAAACATTATTATCCCTTTATAGAATTATATAATTTAAAATATTAATTATTATAAAAAATTTGATAATTAATAATTTATCTTTTTATAAAATTACAATTAACTCTCACTCAAAAAAACTAAAATGTTTATTGAAACTCTCACTCCAAACAAAGCTTTAAAAGAAATATGTGATTTTACATCATATAATAGTAATCTTGATAAAAATCCTGAAGTATTAAACTTAAATAAGAAAATTTATTTCAAAAATAAAGATGTTTATGATAATGATACTATATTTAAAATTCCTCACGATTTTAAATTTTATATCTATGATTCATTACAATATAAAATTGTTCCAGAAAAATCATTTCAAGGTGATAGTTCAGACTGTTTTAAAAATTTTGAAAATAAATTTATTGTATCAAACAAGAATACTAAGGTATATAAAACTAGAATCAATATTTCTAATGTAAACGAAGTTACACAAAGATTCGTTGTTGGTAAAGATGGTAAATGGCTATATACAACTGCAAGATATCAAGATGTTATGTTTATTTGGAATGATATGCGTAACAAACAAATCATTATATATGGTTTAGATGAAGAATGTATTAAAAATGCATATAACATCTTAAATGATAGAATTCAAAGTAAGGTAACTTATGTAGAAACAATAATTAATAATGAAATTGCAGATAACCCACTCCCAAACTTAACAAGTTATAACCAATTTCCTGGTTTACCAAAAAATTACAAATCAAACAATAATATTCAACAAACTAATAATTTAGATTATAGTAGTGTTATGTAAACATTATTAAAAACAATAAAGTGTTATTAAATACTAACTATTAGTGTATGGAATATTATTGAAGTTAAATTAAAAAAAAATAAAAATTTAACTTATATTTTTATATAAAAAATTTGATAATAAAGATTTTTTTATTAAAAGTTAATAAGATTATAAAAATGGAAAACAATTTTATTAAAACAAGTACAATTCGTGCAGAAAATGAAGAATTTGAAACCAAGTTTGGATTTAAACCAGCTGGTACAAATAATTTCTTATGTACATATTTTTGTACGTCAACATTATTTAGAACAATTATTGGAGATGGAGGTTTATCATTAGATGAATTCTTTTTATCAGATTTACCAAGAATTTTTTTCAATAGTTATTTAGAAGACAAACGAACAGACAGATTATATATGTTATCCATAATTATGACAGATGGTGCATATGTAAACTATATCATTCTTAAAACAGATAGTACAAATAAGAAAGAAACTATTAAAAAAGAATATGAAAAATTTAATGAACTATTTGATAGTTTATTCAATCTTTATATAAAAGATGATAATAAAAAAGGAAGACCATTTAGAAGTGATTCTCCAATTTTTAAAAGATTAGTAGATGCAAAAAAAAAATTCTTAGATTTTAAAAAACTTCAAAAGGATATTTTAAGTACTATTTAGTTCTTTCTCTGAATGTAATACTAATTCTTGGTTTAGTTATTTTTTTATCTTTGACAATACAATGTTCATATAATTCTTGACAACCACGTTTCATTATAAACATATCACCGTGAAATAACTCATATGTAAATTTGTTTTCATTATTATAAAACTCTCTTAACTGAAATCGACGTGGTGAACCAAAACTAACAGAAACGATGAATGAATCTATTGCTTCTTTATCATTATGCCAATTTATACTCGACTCTCCATCTTCATATAAATGTACTAGACCGTAATCGACTTGAATATTAAATGTTTTTTCAATTTCATCCTTGATATTTTCAATATTAGTTGTCCAGAAATGGGTATCTATATTAGAGTATTCATTATTTAATCTATCTGATAACACACAACTATATCTGCTAGAATTCTTTTTTAATAAAATTTTAACTTCATTATAAATAGTTTCATAACTAATATTTTTATATTTAGAAGGATAATATGACCAGAATAATGAATCAATTTGTTTTCTTTCAAATAAATTCATTATTTATATTTTTAATAAATATTACAATTAAATATTAAATATCAATTTTTTATTTAAAGATATAAATAGATAATATATTGTCTCATTAGTTTAATTGGTAAAAACATAATTACTTTTTCAAAAATAATCTTTCCTACTTAATACTATGGTAATTAATCATATACTTTTGTGACCTCACTAATAGATGAATTATTAGTAGTTAAGAGTATGTATAGATTCATTCATATATATTTATTTTTAGTATTATTTAGATGCAGATTTATGAAAAGTAATTATATATTGGTTCGACTCCAGTATGAGGCATTTCAAGTTCAAATTAAAAATTTGATATAAAAAATTAATTAATATTTATTTTATATAATAAATATGAATTAATAAAAAATGGGTAAGAATAGTGAAAAATATGAAGGTGAGTTAAAAATAGATTCTGAATTTATGTCAGCATTAATTGGTTTTTCAGGTTCAAATATAAGACGTATAACAAGTATAGTAAAAGATGGCTGTTATATTAGAGGTGATAATGATACTATAAAGGTATCGGCGTATTCATCTAAAGCTGTTAAAAGAGCTATTGATTTATTGAAAAAAGATGTTAAATTTTTTACAAATCCAATAACAAATAAAAGATTTAAACGTTATTATGATACAATGGATGCAGATTTGCGTATTGTATCAATATTAATTGGTAAAAATGGTGTTGGATTATATAACATTATCAAAGAAGTCGATGAGTTATGCTTTATTATTTACAAAGATGGTAAATATAAATTATTTGCAAATAGTGAGGAAAATATGACCAAACTAAAATTTAATATTGCAAATTATGAGCATAATATATTAGAAAGATTTTATGATTCAAATAAACAAATACCTGAAATACCTGAAATAATTGAAAATAACAAAGATGATAGTAATAATATTACTAGTCGATTACGTAAAAAGAGATCTTCATCCGAGGTAGAAGATAATAATTATAATGATTATGAATCACCTACACACAATAAAAAAATAAAATTAAGTCCAGAAACATCACCTACTTCTAATAAAATAATTAAAATGGAAGTAAGTCCAAATAAAAATATATGGAATAAAAATAAAACCCAAAATATTATTAAAAGTATCAACTTAGATACACAATTTGTTGACTCTGAAAATGTCATCAATACTAGATTAAAAGAACAACTTAAAAAAGAAAAATATGAAAAACAACTAAAAGAAGATAATGAATTCCTTAACAAACTAAATAATAAAGATTGGGCAGATTATTCATCAGATAGTGAAAATTCAATTTTTTAATTATACAGTTTTTATATTTTTATTTAAAAAATCTATATCATTAATATATCATAATCATGAGTAAAATAGTTTGTATTAATTGTAAGAATTTCGTTCCAAATTTATTATATACTGATAAAACAAATCAACTTAAATATGGATTATGTAAGTTAATTACGGTTATCGACCCGGATACATATGAAATTCGGTTTAATTATGCTAAATATAATCTTAAAAAACCTAATATATGTGGTGAAAATCTATCAGGTTTTAAAGAAAATAATTCGAGTCCTTTATAAATTATTGTTTATAAAAAATTTGATAATTTGATAAGATATCTAGTTATCAACATATTGTGCACTCGTTAAATTCGTTCCAAAGCTATAAAACCAGAAAAAATGTCTAATCAAAATAGATTATCATCTCGTTACACTGATATTCCTGAAGAGAAATATGCGGAAGAATATAAAGATTCGTATCAAAACATTTTCACTGACTCCTTACTTAATTTATCATCAAACAGTCTTTCTGAAGTTGATGATATTAAGGTTAATTTTCAAGAATTATCCTTAACAGACAAGAAATGTGTTTCTAGCAGAAATCCAAATGATGAATTTGAGAATATGATGTTAGAATCAGCAAAACAAGCTGCTTTATCCCGTTTTGGTGAACTTTTTATTCGTTCAAACACTGTAACAGTCGTTGAATTTTACGTATTCAATAACAAAATTAACAAACGTAAACCTTGTAGATTCGTCATTGATGTTTTTACAACAGATGCTTGTTACTTCACTAAGAATAGTGCAAAGATGTATGATATAAATTATGATACCAATTACTCAAATCACTATGTATGTGGATTAACACCAT
>JACCDO011672543.1_pt1 | contig 10402 bp, 8 predicted proteins | sample 7446101 | NCBI WGS metagenome assembly JACCDO01 (sample SAMN15323440, study PRJNA562643) | freshwater metagenome | isolation source: river surface water | place: USA:Blue River Watershed | collected 2017-08-16
TCCGATCTATCATTCTATATCAAAAAATATAACTGATATTTTAGATAAATATCATTATCAACCGATATCTATTAAAACAAATAAAAATATAAAAGATATATTTTTTTATCATGATGAATTTGTTTTTAAACCAGATTATTTAAATTATTTACAATTTTATAATTTATTTTGTTTATCATATTATTGGTCAAATTATAAATATTTATTAACAAATATTTATTTACATACATTTTATATATGTCATCTTTTAGAAGATCAAATAAGTAAAAAATATAATTATAGTACAATTTATGATAAAAAAACTTTAAAAAATATATCTTTTGTTTTATTTCATTATATTATATTTTTTAAATTAAAATTAAATCCAACTTTCTCTTTTCTTTCAAAAAGTATGTTTTATGGTTCAATAAGTACATTTCAAGCTTTAATGAATATAAATAATGCTTATCAAAAAAGATTAGATAATCTTTTAAATACAACAAAAAAAGAAAATAATTTGATAGAAAATAATCAAGATAATGATTTTTTATCAAATCACGTATTAGTTTTTACTTCGGATATAAATTTAATAAAAGATATTGTAAATTACACTCGTCATTTTACCTTTTCTAATTATCTTTTTTTCATCTCTTTATTACTTTTATTATTTTAATTTTAATTTTTATTTTTTTTATTTTTTACATTATCATTTACAAAAGTTATTTCTAGGTTCTCAAAATTATTTTCATTTAAATTTAAATCTTTCATAATTTCATTTAAATCAATTTCTTCTGAACTAATAATATTTTCATCATTAAAAAAATTATTATAATTATTTTCATTTAAATTATTATTTTTTACATTATGATCATCAAATGTTATCATTTCCATTTCCATCACATTAATTGATTCTTCAAGTTGTAAAGTTTTAAATTGATTATCCATTAGTTTTATAATATTATTTTCATCTTTATTTTCATCCATCATATTTGATATAATATTTAATAAAGTAAGTATTTGGTCTTTTAACATTTGAAACATTTCAAACATTTTACATCTCTCATTTTTTTTATCATCATCATTCATTTTTTTCCACAAATTTTCATAATCATCATAAATTCCTTTTACCTCATTATAACCTAACTCAAATTGTTCCAATTCAGAATATTCTTCTTTTTTATTTTCTAAACCTAAATTATTATTTTGATTATTAATTAAATTATTATTTTCATTATTATTTTCATTATTATTTTGGTTATTATTTTTTTTGTTAATTATATTAAAATGTTGAGTACAATAATTATGATTATTACTTTTATTTTTATTTCTACTACATCTTTTATTTTCATTAATCATAAATATACATAAATTATCTTGATTATTATTTTTATTTTTGACTTCTTTCTTTTTCTTTTCCTCTTTTTTATGTATTCCTTTTATAAAAAGTTCTGGTTTAACATGATGAATATATCCTCCATCTCCTCTACATAAAGGACACATTCTATATTTATAATCTGCATAAATTCCTTTTTTTTGATTTTCAATTAATTCTTTATACCAGTCTATAATACATTTTCTACAAAAATAATGTTTATCAGGTACACATCTTAAACGCACCAAAGAAGTATCAATAGAATTTTCCTCAATCGGTTCAATACATATATTACATATTAATTTATTATTCATTTTTATAAAAGCATATATTTAGATATAATATAATTTTTTCTTTATATTACTTTATTTAAAAAAATAAAATATTTTATTATTATCATAAAACTTTATGAAAATTTGCATTCACATTTACATTCACATTTGCGACATTTATTATTTGATTCATTATTTTTACTCTTTTTTTTTTTACCTAATAAAAAATCTTTTAAAGATTTATACTCTTCAGATTTTTGTGTTTTCTCATTTACATAAACTTTTTCATAAGCATTAATAATTGATTCTTTTAATGTTTTACCATTCATATAATTAATAATAAAAAACATAAAAAAGAACATTTGTTCTTTTGAAAATTGTTGTACTGGTTCTTTTTTTTTACCATTATTAATTAAAAGTAATTGAAATTCATTTGAATTAACCACATACTCTTTTGGAGATAAATTCATATTAATTTGAGGTGTAGATTGAGTTGTTAAAGAAAAATTACGAGTAATCATAGCTTTTGATTGACTATTTGATTGTTGAGTTCTAGAATTAGTAATAGATAAAGAATTTACCGCATTATTAACTGTAGCTTTTGAACTAAAATTTGAATAAGATAAATTGATTTGAAAAAGAAAAAGTAAAAAAATAAATCCAAGTAAATTTTTAATTCTTAAACCACCTTTCATTTTACCTCCATTTAATTCTTCAAATCTTTCTGAATTTTTAGATAAATTTACATTTTTAATTTTATTTAACTTTTGAAAAAAAAGATTAATTTTTTCTCCAAAAATATTTTTAAGATGCATTAATTGAAATGTATATAAAAATAAATTTTCATTCATTAAATCATAATATTCTAAGTTTTTTAAAAAAAAGTCTATACCATTATTTAAATGAACAAAATCATCTAAATTTATTTTAAATTGAGAAATACCTACTTCTTGTAAAGTATCAATTATAATATTTAATCCATTTTCTATTTTTTCAAAACTTTTATTTTTTTTTAAATGAATATGATTATCTAAACGAATAATTAGTGTATTGTCAAGAAAATATTTTTTATAAAAAGTTAATTCTTTCTTATTTAAGTTTAAATCAATTAGATTTAAAGAATTTTCCATTTTTATTATTCTAATAATAAATTATAAAAATAATTAATTGTATTTAAAAAAATATAAATTAATTTATATATTTAAAATAAAATGCAAAATATTCAAATTAAATTTAAATTTTTAAATGAAGATGCAAAACTTCCTTCATTTGGAAGTAATTATGCTGCTGGAATGGATGTTTGTTCATCAGAGGATTGTATAATACCTCCATTAAAAACAAAAGTAGTAAAAACTGGTTTAGCAATGTCATGGGATGGAGTTGATGCAGAAAATTATTATTTAAGAATAGCACCTCGTTCAGGTTTAGCTGTAAAAAATGGTATTTTTGTAAACGCAGGGGTTGTTGATTACGACTATAGAGGTGAGATAGGAGTTGTTTTATATAATAGTAAAAATGAAGATTTTAAAGTTCATAAAGGAGACAGAATTGCACAAATGATAATGGAAAAAATAACAAGACCTAAAATAAGTCATGTAGAAGAATTGGATAGTACAGAAAGAGGAGTTGGTGGATTTGGTTCGACAGGGATTTAAAAATTATTATATTTTTTTATCATAATTGTACAAATTTATATAATTTTTGTATAATATATAAAAAAAAAATTAAATTAAGAAAATATTTATTTTTGTATAGGCAAGATTTTATCTAATGTATTTGTATAGAATAAATATGTCTTTTAATCCTAATTATCCAAACTATCCTAATTATCCCAATTATCCTAATTATTGTAGACCAAATTATTGTCAACCTACTTATTGCGTTCAAGTCGGACCAACTGGACCTGCTGGTATGAACGGTATTGGTATTACAAATACAAGTATAGATTCAAATGGTAATTTAATTATTACTTATTCAAATGGCGCCGTACAAAATGCTGGACAAGCAAAAGGTCCAGCTGGTACTGGTATCACAAATACATCAATTGATTCAAATGGAAATTTAATTATAACATATTCAGATGGTACAACACAAAATGCTGGTCAAGCTAAGGGTGCTACAGGTGCAAACGGTATTGGAATATCTAGCGCTATCATTGATTCAAATGGTAATTTAATTATTACTTATTCAAATGGTACTACTCAAAATGCAGGTAAAGCTTTAGGTAATACAGGTCCTACTGGTTCAACTGGTAATGGTATTGCTTCAACTACAATTGATTCAAATGGTAATTTAATTATTACTTATACAAATGGAACAACCCAAAATGCTGGTAAAGCTTTAGGAAATACTGGTCCTACTGGTATACCTGGTAATGGTATTGCATCTACCACAATTGATTCAAATGGAGATTTAATTATTACTTACACGAATGGAACTACACAAAATGCTGGTAAAGCTTTAGGTAATACTGGTCCAACTGGTGCTCCTGGTGTTGGTATTTCAGGTATCTCTATTGATTCCACAGGTGATTTAATTATTACTTATACTGATGGAACTTCTCAAAATCTTGGTTCTGTTGTAGGTAGTACAGGTGACACAGGTCCTACTGGTGCTCCAGGTGTAGGTATTTCAGGAACAACAATTGATTCCACTGGTGATTTAATTATTACTTATACTGATGGAACATCTCAAAATCTTGGTTCTGTAAAAGGTCAAACTGGACCAACTGGTGCAACAGGTGTAGGTATTTCAGGAACAACAATTGATTCCACTGGTGATTTAATTATTACTTATACTGATGGAACATCTCAAAATATTGGTTCTGTTATAGGAAGTACTGGTGATACTGGTCCTACTGGTGCTCCTGGTGTTGGTATATCTGGTACTACCATTGATTCTACTGGTGATTTAATTATTACTTATACAGATGGAACCTCTCAAAATCTTGGTTCAGTAGTAGGAAGTACTGGTGATACAGGTCCAACTGGTGCTCCTGGTGTTGGTATTTCTAGTACTACTATAGATTCCACAGGTGATTTAATTATTACTTATACAGATGGAACTTCTCAAAATCTTGGATCTGTAGTAGGAAGTACAGGAGATACAGGTCCAACTGGTACTCCAGGTGTTGGTATTTCTGGTACTAGTATTGATTCCACAGGTGATTTAATTATTACTTATACAGATGGAACCTCTCAAAATCTTGGTTCAGTAGTAGGAAGTACTGGTGATACAGGTCCAACTGGTGCTTTTGGTATTGGTATTTCTAGTGTCTCAATTGATTCTACAGGTGATTTAATTATTACATACACTGATAGCACATCTACTAATGCTGGTTCTGCTTTAGGTCCAACTGGTTATACAGGTCCTACTGGTCCTGCTGGTCCAGCTGGTAGTGATGGTACTGCAACAAATACTGGTGCTACAGGTGAAACTGGTCCTACAGGTGAAACTGGTCCTGCTGGTCCTGCTGGTGCCGATGGTACTGCTACTAATACTGGAGCAACTGGTCCTACAGGTGATACTGGTCCTACTGGTCCTGCAGGTGCAGATGGTACTGCAACAAATACTGGTGCAACAGGTGAAACAGGTCCAACAGGGCCAACTGGTGCAAACGGTATTGATGGTTTTACAGGTGCAACTGGTTCAAATGGTCCAACCGGTCCAACTGGAGCATCAGGTGGTAGTAATTATGCAGGAGCAAATTATAGAGATTTAATTACTTTTGCATTTACACAAAATAGTGGTACTGTTGGTATTACTGTACCTGCAAATAATTATCCTCCTTTAGTTGTTTTCTCTCAACCAAATGTAGTAGATATATCATTTTTTAGTATTACATTATCTAATACTGCTGCTGCAGATAGAGTTATTTCTGCAATAAATATATATGATTTAACAACATGTACTGATTATAATTTTACAAGTGGAAATGAAAATGGAGCAACTTTATTAACGACTGTAGTATCTTCGTTGACAATAGCTGGTACTACTCAAAATCAAGTTCAGGGATATCCTTATGATGTATCTATTCCTTCAACAGGTACTATTAGACCTTTGGGAATTGTATTTTTAACACCTACAAATAACTGGTTTCAATTAATGAGTTTAACTGTAGGATATACTCAATAAAATATTTAAATAAAAATATAATTTTTTTTTTACATAATTTATTATATAAATATCAGTATATAATAGAATAAAAAATATAATGGAAAAAAATAAAAAACAACCTAAAAAACAAATAAAACAAAATAAAGAAAAGAAAAAAAATGATAAAACTACTAAAAAAAAAATATCATCTTTATTAGCTCCAAAAGGAACAGAAAGATATGTCAGAAAGACGTCAGCTAAAAAAACAACAAATAAAATAATTAAAAAACAAAAAGGAGGAACAAATATTGGAACAGCAGCAGTAAATACAGTAAAATCAATGATTGACTTAGGTAAAAATATTGGAAATGAAATAGATGCATTAATGAATATGGGTAGAGATTTTAATAGAGCAACTAATGTAAAACTTCCTAATCAAACTACTCCTGATCAAAATGTTATTAATACAACTGGTTCTTTTAAAAATCCTACATATCCCAAAGCTAAAGTTTAAATTAATTTATTCAATTAATAAAATATTATTAAAAAAATTATATTTATTTTATTCCATTACACTTGTAGATTTAGATTTTTTTTTAAGTACTTTTGCAAAAGATTTTTGTAAAGTAATTTCTTGTTCATCAACTTTTGTTAAATTAGCATTTAATAAAGATACTATACCGAATATATAATAATATTGGATTAAGTGATACATAGAATCAATAATTTCTTTTGTTTTTAATCCAATTTTATTTAAAGTATCATTATTAATAAAAGGATTATTTTTAAGTTCCATTAAAATATCTGATAATAATTTTAAGTTTGAAAAATAAGATTCTTTTAAGTTTTCAGCACATTCAATATAAAATTTATTAAAATTTGTTTTGTCTCCTATTTGTGTTTCATTTTTAGGTACATTATCATATAATGCTTTAATTTGATCCTTTGATAATTGTAAATAATACCCATTATTATCTTTACAAGATTTAAAATCCATAAAATCTGCAAATTGAACTACATGTTTAACCATCTGTAAAGGAGAATATTTCTTTAAATCATTATAATTTTTAGGAACACATACTTGACATTTTCCAAGATTTAAAAATTTATTATATAAATAACCACCAAAATATTGTCCATTTTTGGATTTCTTATTTGGTAAAACTGATAATATAGCAGCAATAATATTACAACGAACAATAATATTTTCAGTAATAACTTTACATAAATCCTTCTTTGACAAACTACATTTATCAACACCTGATACACAGAATTGTGTAGGTTTTTGATAATCTTTTGGTGTAGTAAATCGTACCATACCCTTGTCATTTACCATTTTATTATTTGTTTTATTATTCTTTTTATTTTCAGTCACCTTTTCTTCTTTAGGTTTTTGTTGTTGATTATTTTGAGGTTTTTGTGGTTGATTATTTTGAGGTTTTTGTGATTGATTAACTTTAGTATTTTTTGTGATATTTTGATTCATTTTTGACATTTCTTGTTGAATTAATTTGTTTACTTCATTTTTTAATTCTTCTCTTGTTGCATTTTTATTCGAAGATTTTTGTTGTTGAGAAACATTATTCATTGTTTTTTTCATATTATTAGTAACTTCATTACGAACCATAGTTACAAGATTTCTGACTCTTAATTTATTTTTTTTGGCATTTGAATTAGACATTTTAGCATGTATAACTTCTTCATTATTAATTGTTTTTTGTTTCTTTTGAATTCGTTGATTTAAATCTTCAATTACTAATTCTTGAATACTATTTGCTTTATTTTTTGAACTTAATTTAGGATTTTTTAATGTTTGTTTAAAAGATTCTCTTAATTTAGCAAGATTATTATTGGTAAAATTATTACCAGATAATTCAACACGTTGAGCTTCTTTATTTTGAGGTTTATTTTGTTTTTGATTTTTACCTTTTAAATTATTTTTTAATTGTTGTTTAAATTGATTAACATTCGAATTAGCACCTCCAGACATTTTAACTTCTTCATTTTCCATTTCAACATTTACTTCATCTTCATTTTCACTATTTTGATTTTGTAAATTTTGTTGATTATTTTGAAGATTTTGAGTTTCCATAGCATTATTAACTTTCTTTTTTTGGAATTGTCTATCTCTTAATAGATCATTGACTTTTGATAAATCAACATATCTGAATTTATTTTTTTCTTTAAAAAAATCCATACCAGATAAATCAACACCTTCATCTTCTTCAATACCTTCTTTTTTTAAAACTTCAGGATCATAAACTAAACTTTGATTCCAAAATAAATCATTTAATTGTTTTTCAAAACCTTCAATAAAGAATTTTTCATCATTTTTAGGAACATGTTGAAGAATCATTCTTAATTCTGGTGTCAATTCTTTTCCTTCTTCATTCATTTTTCTTTCAACATCTCTTAAAACTTTAATATTCATTCCATTTAATTGTTGTTCCATAACAAAAGCAATATCATAACAAAATTCTTCTCTTAAGAATTCTTGATTATATTTTTTTAATAATTCTAAGGATATATCAATCATTTGATCAATTAATAATGTTTGTTGGTCTTCATCACTAATTGATATTTCAGTTTGTTTTTTATTAGTTGAATTACTATTTTCAGTAGTTCCTGTTAAACCTGATGTTACGTTTCCCATTTTCTATTTTTTATCAAGATTTATTTTTTAATCAAATCTTTTCTTTTTATTAAATATATTATTTATTCAATTATATAAAATATTATATTAATTATTTTAATATTTATAAAAAAAAATTAATCGTCATCTTCTATATTATTATTTTCTTCTTTTTGTACATGGTCATAATAATATTGTAAACATTTTTCATAATAACATTCAGGTAAAAAAATATTATTTTTTTTTGTTTTTAAATAATAAATTGCTAATTGTGGTGTAACTTTACCATATTTAATATAAAAAGATGCAACTAATACATCAACTTCTTGTTTATGACTAAAACCCAATAATAATACATTTTTATTTTCTTTTAATTTTGTATAAATAAATTCAATAATATCATGAACATAATTATATAATTCTAAATTAATATGATCAAAATTAAAATCATCATCATCAAATTCAATTGGTAATCGAATCTCTTCTATATCATCTTTTGCAACAAATTTTTTACTTTTAGAAACATGTATAATTATTTTAATTTTTTTATTTTTAATAATATTAGAATCTCTATAAACATCATATGTAGAAGTATATAAATGTGGATAAACTTCCATATTTTTATATTTAATTTTAATCAATTCTTTTTTTCATTTATATTTACGAAATTCAAAATATAAATTAATTAAAAATTATTTATTTATAAATTTTATTTTTTATTTTTTCTTTGAAAACATAACAAAATAACCAAACATTAAAATTATAAATAATATTAAAATTACCTTAAATATATTAATAATTTGTGGTTTAGGTTTTATACTTAATATTTCTTCTTCTTCCTCATATACAGCAACATTTTCTCCAGTAGTAGAAACACTAACATTTTTAGGTGGTTTACCCATATCTCTATTGACACAATCTTGTAAAGACATACATTTCTTCTCAGGTACTTTAATTAAAAAATAATCAATACCATAATATGACATACTACTTACAAAAATACCTAATAATAAACCATATATAAAATAAATTACTTTTCTAATCATATCTCCTGATGGTTCAATAACAAAGAATAATAATAAAATCCAAGATGCAAATGCAGGAGTTAAAATAAATTGGTCTCCATCACTAAATAAATAACCAGATTGAGTTCCTAAACATTGTTGGTCTTTATTTTTATAATAATTTACACTTAAATAAGTTCTTCTCATTTTACGAGTATAATATAAAGCAATTATAATTAAAATGATACCAATCATATAAATAAAATAATTACTTTTATTTTCATCAGGATATTTACTATTAACAATATATAAAAATACTAATAAAATGACAGAAGTTAAAATAATTAAAGTATTATGATTTTTACAAGAATCACTTACAGTCAATTTACATTTATCTCTAAAAGTTTTATAGAAAATAGGGAAAGAAAGACCGATGATATATCCAATAACTAAAAATGTATCTACTTTTCCTCCTCTTTCAAACATTTTTCTTTGGGGTCCTTGAGTAAAAACATAAACAATAGCAGTTAAAATTATAGCAACAACAAAATCAGTAATTTCATTATTCCATAATCCAGGCATAAAAGCATTTAAAGCAATATTTTTTGTATTTTTTAAATCAGGAGATGAATCAGTTGTTTCAATATCAACTGTTCGATAATAGTATTTGTCAGGATAAAAATTAAAAAATCCTGATAAAACAATTTTAACACCAAAATAACCAATAATAATAAGAGCTAAAAAAGATTGAATTTTATAAAAATCATCTCCTCCTCCAACTCCTACACTTTTTACTAATCCAGAAATTTTATTAGAAGAATTATTCATTTATTTATATTACCCTATTATATCATTCTATTTTCTTTTCATATTTTCTTTTAAAAAATTATTAATTATCTTTTTTTATAAAATTCTTTATTAAACTTTATTAAACTTAAAAAAAATAACATACAACATTTTTATTGTTAGTGTAAATCTTGCGCTTAAATATTTAGCATATAATATTAATTTATTAAAAATAATTATTATTAAATTTAAATTATAATAA
>JACCDO012255674.1_pt1 | contig 10401 bp, 13 predicted proteins | sample 7446101 | NCBI WGS metagenome assembly JACCDO01 (sample SAMN15323440, study PRJNA562643) | freshwater metagenome | isolation source: river surface water | place: USA:Blue River Watershed | collected 2017-08-16
GTGTTTATAGCGTAATGGAACCACTCCGATCCATCTCGAACTCGGTTGTGAAACGTTACAGCGGCGATGATACTTAAGGAGGAGTCCTTTGGGAAAGTAGCACGATGCCAAGGTTATATTTATTTTTGTATTGTTATGTAACAACAATTATTTAAAGTAATAAAAAAATTTATTAAGTAAAATGACTTACGCAATTATTGAAGCAAGTGGAAGACAATTCTGGGTAGAACCAGGTAGATTTTATGATTTTAATCATTTAGATTTAAATCCAGGGGATAAAATAGCTTTAAGAAGAGTTTTATTGATTAATAAAGATGGTAATGTGAGTGTTGGGCAACCTTGTTTAGAAAAAGCCAAAGTAGAAGCAACTGTACTAGGACATATAAGAAGCAAAAAAATAACAGTCTACAAAATGAGACCAAAGAAAAAAACAAGGAAAAAACAAGGACATAGAGACAATTTAACAAGAATTCTTATAAATAATATAAATTTAAATTAAATAATGGCACACAAGAAAGGTAGTGGTAGTACTAGAAACGGTCGTGACTCCAATGCACAAAGACTTGGAGTAAAAAAATATGGTGGTGAACATGTTATAGCTGGCAATATTTTAGTAAGGCAAAGAGGCACTAAATTCAAGCCAGGTAATAATGTTGGTATTGGTAGAGATAATACTCTATACTCACTTATAGAAGGGAAAGTCTGTTTTGAAAGATTTGGAAAACAAAGCAAGAAACTAAGTGTATATCCTAATGTATAAAAAAGAAAGATAACTTTCCATTAAGCATAAAAAAAATAAATAAGGTATACAGTGTAATTAATTCATTTTTTCCGAGTTTTACCTTATGAGTATTAAAATTTATTTTTATACTCATAAGGTCCCATATTGAAAAATAAAACTATAATTTTTTTTAATAATTCCAGATAAAAAAATAAAATATTTAAATAAAATTAAGTTTTGTAATTTTTTTATTTATCAAGAAAATGTTGGACTAGAAGATAGCCTTAATAAAAAATAATTAAATACAATTTCTTGTTTTTGGTTATATTAAAAGAAGTTTATTACTCACATGGAAGAAACAAATAGAGTTAGTATTTCTTTGGTGAATGTTTCTGAAGCTTTAGACCTATATTTGTTTGGATTAACCACGATTGATAATGTTCTTTTTATAATAATATTTTCAATTTTAACTTTATGTAAAATGCCCAATTCTAATTCTTTGGCTATTGCTGATAATGAAACAAAAGCTGCACCTAAACCGGATTGGACGGCATTTTTTATAGCTTCAACTGAATTTAATTCCATCTCTATTTTAAATCTGCTACTATCAATTCCATTTTTATTTAAGACTTCATCAATCACTTTTCTAATAGTGGACTGTCTATCTAAAGCTATGAAGCGTAACCTATATAAATCTTCTTTTTGTATACTATCTAATCTAGCAAAAGGATGAAGTTTAGGTAGTATCAAAACAAGTTCATCTTCAGCATATGAAGTAACTTTAAGAATATTTTTTAACTCAGATGGTACCTGCCCTCCTATAATAGCCAAATTAATCTGACCATTTGCAACGCTCCAAGAAATTCTTCTTGTCGAATGAACTTGAAGTTGTACAGCTACTTGAGGGTATTTTTGTCTGAATAAACCTATTAATCTAGGCATTAAATAAGTACCTGTGGTTTGACTTGCTCCAACTATTAAAGTACCTCCTTGAAGGTTTTTCAAATCTTCTATAGCTCTACACGTTTCATCACATAAAGACAAAATTCTATTACCATATCGTAGTAAAATTTCTCCTTCTTCAGTAAACATCACTTTTCTAGTGCCTCTGTCAAAAATGGGCACATTTAGTTGTTTTTCCAAATTTTGTACATGCAAACTCACTGCTGGTTGTGAAATATATAAGCTTTCAGCAGCTTTTTGAAAACTCCCCTCAGATGAAATAGCTTTTAAAATTCTTAACTGATCAAGTGTAAAAGGTAAATCTGTCATATTTTTAGATAAAAAAATATATAATGTTTCCAAGACATGGTATTAATGTATTGAATAAACTAATCAACAAATATTTAATAATAATCAATGTAAAGCAAATTGATTTATACAATATTAGTTAATAAGAAATTAAATATACTAATTTAATTTTTATAAATACAGAATATACCGTGATTAGTTATAATATTTAAGAAAGACTACAAGAGGAAACCTTTAATGGATATGAGACTTTTAATAGTGCTTTTTCCTGTTCTAGCTGCAGCGTCTTGGGCTGGTTTTAATATTGCCAGAATAGCTCTAAGACAACTAAGCCGCCTTGGATCAAGATAAAGACAATCTACTGTGTTAGTACCGTAGAAGAGGGAAAAAGAAAAAATTTCTTTTTCCCTCTTCTAATAATTAAAAAAAGACATGTTACTGTCTTAATTTATATGTATAATAAAATTTGCGATAACTATATGATAGAAAACCTAGATTATTAATTATTAACAATCTATCTAAAATAAAATAAAAAATAAATTAATGATATGGCAGTACCTAAGAAACGTACATCTAGAACAAAATCAAAATCAAGACGTTCAGTCTGGATGAACAAAAGTAATATTCAAGCAGAACGAGCATTATCTTTAGCTAAATCATTAGCGCAAAATAATAATACAACATTTGTATATTCACAAAGCAATACAAAAGATAGTCAAGAATAAACAAGTTTTAGAAATCTTACAAAATGTAAGATTTTTAAAACTTATTTATATAGATTAATATTTTTTTCGCTAGAATATATATTATAAAATTTTCATTTACAGGGATATTCAAAAGTGAAACTTGCAGTATACGGGAAAGGTGGTATAGGTAAATCCACAACAAGTTGCAACATATCTGTTGCTTTGGCAAAGAGAGGAAAAAAAGTGTTACAAATAGGATGTGATCCTAAGCACGACAGTACATTTACATTAACAGGTTTTTTAATACCTACAATTATCGATACTTTACAAGCAAAAGATTATCATTATGAAGATGTTTGGCCAGAAGATGTAATTTATAAAGGTTATGCAGGTGTTGATTGCGTTGAAGCTGGGGGGCCACCTGCTGGAGCTGGTTGTGGAGGATATGTTGTAGGAGAAACTGTAAAGTTATTAAAAGAACTTAATGCTTTTGATGAATACGATGTAATTTTATTTGATGTACTTGGAGATGTAGTATGCGGCGGTTTTGCAGCTCCTTTAAACTATGCTGATTATTGTCTAATAGTAACAGATAATGGATTTGACTCATTATTTGCAGCTAATAGAATATCTGCTTCTGTTAGAGAAAAGGCAAGAACTCATTCTTTGAGACTAGCCGGGCTTATTGGTAATAGAACAGCTAAAAGAGATCTGATAGAAAAATATGTAGATGCTGTACCTATGCCTATTCTTGAAGTATTGCCACTTATAGAAGATATAAGAATATCAAGAGTTAAAGGAAAAACTTTATTTGAAATGTCAGAAATAGATTCTGAGCTAAATTACGTTTGTGACTATTATTTAAATATAGCTGATCAATTGATAGCTAAACCAGAAGGAGTTGTACCTAGAGAAGCTGCTGATAGAGAATTGTTCAGATTATTGTCAGATTTTTACCTGACGCCTGACCAAAATAAAGAACTAGATCTGATGATGGTATAATATAAAATTTTTGGAGAAAGAAATTAATGGTAGATAACTTAGAAACAAAAGAATCTATTAATTTTGACTGTGAAACAGGAAACTATCATACTTTTTGCCCAATAAGCTGTGTTTCCTGGTTATATCAAAAAATAGAGGATAGTTTTTTTCTTGTTATAGGTACAAAAACATGTGGTTATTTTTTACAAAATGCCATGGGAGTGATGATCTTTTCAGAACCTCGATATGCAATGGCTGAATTAGAAGAAGGTGATATATCAGCTAAACTCAACGATTATGAAGAACTTAAAAGACTATGCCTAAAAATTCGAAAAGATAGGAATCCTAGTGTGATTTTTTGGATAGGTACATGTACCACTGAAATAATAAAAATGGATTTAGAAGGTATAGCTCCTATTCTTGAAGCTGAAATTAATATACCAATTATTGTAGCTCGTGCAAATGGTTTAGATTATGCTTTTACTCAAGGAGAGGATACTGTGCTAGCTGCTATGGCCCAGAAATGTCCTAGCAATGATCTAAGTGAAAATAATGATCTCTTAGTTAATCATCCTAAATTAATTCTTTTCGGTTCAGTCCCTAATTCAGTCGCTAATCAATTAACTAGCGAGTTAAAAAAGCAGGGAATAACTGTATCTGGATGGTTACCATCAAAAAGATATACAGAATTACCATATATAAATGAAAGCTGTTACGTTTGTGGTGTTAATCCTTATTTAAGCCGTACGGCTACAACTTTAATGCGTCGAAAAGGAACAAAACTTATAGGGGCTCCTTTTCCAATAGGACCTGATGGTACAAGAGCATGGATTGAAAAAATTTGTTCAGTGTTTAATATAATCCCTAAAGGTCTTAAAGAAAGAGAAATAAAAATTTGGGAAAGTCTAGAAGACTATCTAGAAATAATTGCAAATAAATCCGTATTTTTTATGGGAGACAATTTATTAGAAATTTCTTTAGCTAGATTTTTAATACGTTGCGGAATGATAGTTAAAGAAATCGGTATACCTTATATGGATAAAAGGTATCAAGGAGCTGAATTAAAATTATTAGAAAAAACTTGTTTTGATATGGCAGTCCCTATTCCTAAAATAGTAGAAAAACCTGATAATTATAAACAATTAGAAAGAATAAAAGAATTTAAACCAGATCTAGTCATTACAGGGATGGCACACGCAAATCCTCTAGAAGCAAGAGGGATTAATACTAAATGGTCTGTAGAATTTACCTTTGCACAAATTCATGGTTTTACTAATTCTAGAGATATTTTAGAATTAGTTACTCGACCTTTAAGAAGAAATAATAGCTTACAACAGTTAGCATGGAACTCTTATACTGGTTCAGAAAAACAATAAGTTTGTTTACTTAATTAAAATTTTTGAAGTATTTATACATAAACAACATTAAGTTATGATAAATACTTCAATTTTTATAAAGCTAAAATTTGTCATTACAGACTGTTCTTATATATCTTCGCTCTGTAAAATTCTTCGAATAGGTAAATTGGCTATTAAAGCAGTCATTCTGCTATCTGTTTTAATGGAAAATTCTAAACTATTTGTATCTAACTCAACATATTTTGAAACAACTATTAAAATTTCTGTCCGCATCTTTTCCAATGTAGAAGCATTGAGTGTAGAACGATCATGAGCTAATACTAATTTTAACCTTCGTTTAACATCATCTCTACTACCACTACTATTTACAAATAAACGTTCAAAAAATTCTGTAATCATAAAACGTTTTTATTAAATTTCATTGAATTAACTATTACCTGAACCGAGAAAAAATTTCTTTAAGCGTTTTAATGGACCTTTAGAATAAGATTGTAAATCTAAAAACTCTACTTGTTGACCATCTAGCCTACACGCAGTATGTTCAAAAGCCAATCCAGGCAATGAAAGTTTTTTATCTAATACTAATGGTTCTCCTCTATTAGTAGAAACTATAACACATTCATCCTCAGGAATAACTCCCATTAAAGGTATAGCTAAAATTTCTTTTACATCCGCTACTGACATCATATCATTAGCCTTAACCATTTGAGGCCTTAAACGATTGACTAATAGGCTAATCTGTTTAATGCCGTTTGCCTCTAATAGCCCTATTACTCGATCGGCATCTCTGACAGCTGCTATTTCTGGTGTAGTAACCACTATGGCTTCTTTGGCAGGTCCTATAGCATTATGAAATCCAGTTTCTATCCCTGCAGGACAATCTATAAGAATATAATCATATTGAGGCTCTAATAAGCTTATTAAATACTTCATTTGTTCCGCATTAATAGAATCTTTATTACGATTTTGTGCAGCTGGCAATAATACCAAACCAGATTGCCTTTTATCTTTAATCAAAGCTTGGTCTATTCTACATTCTCCAGAAAGCACTTCTAAAGCTGTATAAATAACCCTATTTTCTAAACCAAGTAATAAATCTAAATTACGTAAACCAATGTCTGCATCAACTAATGCAGTTTGGTAACCTAATTGTGCTAAAGACATCCCAAGATTCGCTGTAGTAGTAGTTTTACCTACACCACCTTTACCTGAAGTTATAACAATAACACGAGCCATAATCAATAATTAAGTGTAAATTCTAAAAAATTTATGAAGCAGCTAAGAATGAATTAACTTCGCTTTAAAAAGCAAATTTATTTTGAAATTAATTATAAGAGTTATTCAAATTTCTTATTAGTGTTGTTAATTGTTGCTCAAAAGAATAAATTGCTCTATTAGTTCTTCCTGAAATATATAATTTTTTCTTCTCTTTAATAGCCCATATTTGAGAATATGAAAAATAACTTAAAATAATGCTTAGTATTAAAAACAAAAAACCTATATATACAAAAGGAATACCTGGATCTGATTTTATTTGCAATCCTGTGGATGATGTTATATTAACTATTCTAATTATATGACCATTAAAAGAGAATGCACTTCCTACATCTAAATTGCCTAATAATTCTTGATTAGTATCATAAATCAATATTTTCCCTGTTAGATCTTTAAGTACAAAAAGAATAGTCTTAGCTGTAGCATTATTTAAATTTCCTCCTGGAATTGATGTTATCCAAAATTTTCCTTCCCCTTGAACATTAATAGCTTTTAATGGTAATTGAATATTTACTTGTTGATCGACATTTATAAATAAACTATTAACATTCCAATCAGTTTGATAAAAAACAACTCCGTTGTATCTTAAAGGTTCATTCACGTAAATTATTTTTTCTGATACTTTTTCTCCACTTGTATTTAAAACTATCAAATCTGAATAAAATTGATCTATAGCCCCTTCTTCGTTATAAGCTATTTTAAATTCTTTAACATATGTTTCAAAATTTTGAGGAACAGTGGTCAAAGGCCCTGAGGTTATAAGATTTTGTATATGGAAAACACCTCCTAAAGGTATTAGTTCTTGTGCCACAAATCCAGAAAGATTACCTATTAAAGATCCAAATAAAATTATAATTAAGCTTATATGAACTATTATAGGACCTATTTTTCCAGGCAATCCCTTATAAGCATATAAAATGCTTCCCCTTTGAATAACATTATAATCAGACTTTTTTAGAGTAAAAGCTAATTTAGATAAACTTGTTTTTGCTAAACTAAAATTAAGACCGATTTTTTTCAAGGTTTGTTTTTTTGTATAGAATTGCCATAACCTTGCCATTTTTAGAGAAGGAATTTGTCTAGACAATGTACACGAAAATAAGCTTATTGCTAATAATATAATTAATGTTATGAACCACCAAGCTTGATATATATTATTAAAACCAAAGAAAAAAATTAAATTTGCACTAATGAAGCCATATAAAGGAGAGGCATTAGGATAACTATTTTCATAAAAAGATATATTCTGATTTTGCTCAATTATCGTACCTAAAGCACTACAAACAGCTAAAATTAATAACAGAATAATAGCTAGCTTTAAATTTCCTAAAATATTTACAGATTTTCTAAAATACTGATTAATTCTTATTAACATAAAAATGATTATAGTACAGCGCGTACAAATTTTTTTTATTTCATGATAAAAGATATAACATAAAAACAATATTATATAAACTATAAACTCCCCAGGTAGGACTTGAACCTACGACCAATCGATTAACAGTCGATAGCTCTACCACTGAGCTACTGAGGATTCTAATTTAGCTATTATAGGTCAACTTACTAGAATAATATACCATATAAATGCTTAGAAATTAATAGTTAATTAATATTTTTTTATCATAACAAAAGTATATCAAAAATATATTTTCTTTTTTTAACACTTTTGTTATGATATTAATGTGAAAACTATAAGCGGACGTGGCGGAATTGGTAGACGCGCTAGATTTAGGTTCTAGTAAGTTAGTCTTGTGAGAGTTCGAGTCTCTCTGTCCGCATAACAATTAAATGGAAGCGTTCCATCTTTGTAGAGTTAATTTAATCGTTCCATTATTTTGTTTAATTTCCTCGACAGTTTCAAAGCCTTGTTTTTTAGTTGCTTGAATGATTGAATTATAAGCATACCTTTGACTCACTTTATCTAAAAATGATTCTACAGACCAAGGCTGTTGCCAAAATTGTAAGTCAGCAACAAGCTGATACTCAAATCCATTCCAAGTAAATCCTATATCATAATTATTATTTTGTTTAATAACTAAATTAGCAAAACTTGTTTGTTCTTTATATCCTCTAACAGTTTGTGATTCTGAATCCCATTGGATACATAAATCGTTTAGAGCTTGTTTTAGTAAATTTAAATCCTTTAAAGTTGTTTGAATCTTGCTAAAGTGAGACATATATCTACTTCATGAATTTGATTAATAGTTTCTTTTTTTGCTAGTCGGTAAGAATTTTTTTGTGTTTTCTATACACATATTACATTTTAGCACAAGTCTAGATTTTAGAAAGACTAGTTTTTTACTATTGAAAAATAATTAGTTTTATAAATTAGATGCTAATCTTACTTTACCAGCTATTGCCCATTCTTCTAAAGCATCGATCCTCTCTTTATTTGTATAAGCTAAAGGTACAAATTGTTCAATAGCGTTCGAAATGTCTTCAGTAGTAAATTCTCTATTTTCACTGAAAGCGATATGCATGGCTTCTACTATAGATTCTTCAATCTCAGCACCTGAAAATTTATTAGCTTTTTGACTTAATAAAGGTATATTATAATTTTGCCATGATTTAGGGCGTATTCTCGACAAATGGACTTTGAAAATCAATTCTTTTTCTTGTTGATTTGGTAGTCCTATAAAAAAAATTTCATCAAACCTACCTTTTCTCAAAATTTCTGGTGGCAAAGAATAAATATTATTTGCAGTAGCTACAACAAATACTGAAGATGTCTTTTCTGACAGCCAAGTTATAAAAGTAGCTAAAACTCTGCTAGTTGTTCCACTATCACCTCTACTTTCTATTCCTGAAAAAGCTTTATCTATTTCATCAATCCACAAAACACAAGGCGATATAGCTTCTGACAATTGAATCATTTGTCTTACTTTCGATTCCGATTCGCCGACGATTCCTCCAAATAATTTACCAACATCTAATCGAAGCAGTGGTAATCCCCAATCGTTAGCTATTGCTTTGGCTGTTAAAGACTTACCAGTTCCTTGAACTCCTACTAGTAGAAGTCCTCGTGGAGAAGGTAGACCATATTCTTCTGCTTTTTTTGACAAAGCTCCAGCTCTTCTTTTAAGCCATTTTTTCAAATTTTCTAATCCTCCTATATCAGATATTTTCTGATTAGTTGGATAAAATTCTAATATCTGAGTTTGGCTAATAATTTGCTTTTTTTCTTTAAAAATTAAATCTAAACTTTCTATGTTAATTTCTTTATACGTGGCTATTATTTTAGATAGAACACGTCTGATTCTTTCAAGAGATAATCCTTGACAAGAACTTACTAAATTTTCTACAGATTCATTAGGTATTGGATAGCCGAGTGATTCTTGGACTCTTAACAACTCTTTACGAATTTCAGAAGTCTGAGGCAACTGAAAATTGACAACTGTTATAATTTCTTTTATCGAATCTGGAACATTAAAATCAGTACCTATAATTACTATAGTTTTGCTTTGATTACGCAAAATTTTTACAAGATTTTTTAACTTACGATTAACTGAAATGTCACTTAAAAACAAATTAAAATCTTTAAGCAAAAATATAGCTGCATTATCAGGAGTTAATTTCTCTATTAACTCAAGAGCTTGTAAAGGATTTTTACTAGCAAAACCGTTATCATTAGGATTTCCTGTATATCCATCAACAAAATCCCAGGAATATATTGCTCTACTGCTATATAATTGCATGCAAGCACGAATAGTATATTCTAGTCTCTCCTCTTCGTTTGTAGCAATATAAAGCAAAGGGTAACGAGCTTTCAGCAACAGCTTAAATTCTTTAGTAAAATTCATAACTTTATGTTAAAAATGAACATATTGTTTAATATTATTTTTTAATTATAAATAAGTTATAAGTTCGTTTAAAAAAACTGTAACATGCTTTAAACGAAAGCACATTACAGTTAATAATCAAATATCCTAAGCCAATAATTTACGTCCTTTTTTTCTTCTAGCTTTTAGAATAGCTCTACCTGAACTAGTTTTAATTCTTGCTCTAAATCCAGAAGTTCTTACTTTTTTAAGTTTAGTTCCTCTTAAAGTTCTTTTTGTCATAATTTTTCATTAATTAATTTTTCAAAATAGGTTGTGATCTAAAAATCAAATATACAATAGAATGTCTA
>JACCDO011000426.1_pt1 | contig 10400 bp, 5 predicted proteins | sample 7446101 | NCBI WGS metagenome assembly JACCDO01 (sample SAMN15323440, study PRJNA562643) | freshwater metagenome | isolation source: river surface water | place: USA:Blue River Watershed | collected 2017-08-16
GAGAAATGCAGGATGATAAATTTCGTGAATCTTTTAAAAAAGGTTACAGAGAGTTTTTATTATCGGAGGTTCTATTGAGTTTGATGGAGGAAAGCCATAAGACCGTTAGAGGACTGGCCCATGAAGCTGGATTATCACCCACGATCATTCAAAGAGTACGATCAGGTGAACAGTGTGATTTAAAAGTATCTAATTTCCTCACGATAGCTGCTGCCTGTGGATATCATCTCTGCCTGGAAAAAGGCAACAAACGAATTGAGCTTTAAAAAAGTGACTAAATTATAAAATATTCCACCTGCTCCTACATCTCCAGCGCATGGCTTCTGGCTTTGGCTCTTTCTTGTTGGTAAATGGCTTCATTTACAGTTTGGATGGCGTTTTCATTTTTGGAGCCTTTTATCATTTCTATGAATTTCTCGTCCTTTAAATATTTTTCTGTAATAGCTTCAATATTCTCTTCAATGGATTTGAAGCGGGGATCACTATAACGTATGTTCTCCATCTCATCGCACAAAGATAAGAATTTTTGAGCGGCAATTTCACAGCGGGCATCCAATGTGAGAGATTCCATATCGGATTTGTGTTGCTGGATCAAGTTTTGACATCCATCAATAACAGCCTGGGGAGAATGGTTTAGTAATTCATTTAGTTCTCTAATTGTCTTAGGGGTTGCAAAATCTTCAACAGAAGCGAGTAAATTTCTGGCCACCTGCTGTTGTTCAGTAAGGGGCTTTGGAGCTTCTTGGACGGGACCATTAAAGCTATAATCATCAGTAATCCCTTGCCATCTTGCGAGCATGCGGGCAGGGTTTGCTTCTGCTGCTTTACGGTAAACCCTAAAGTCGGATTCATCTAGCCATGGATTTTTTTCTGGGGTGAATTCTTGCGTCAGATAATCCAGGATTTTTTGTTCTTCTGGTGTGTATCTTTTTTCCAGTTCCAACTTTGCTGTCTGTTTCTGTGGTATTACAAAGGCCTTGTCTTTGAGAGGCATGGCCGCTTTTATCATTTCCTTGACAGTATTGAGCGTCCAGTCTTCGAGAAGTTTATCAGCAAGGTCCCATTTATCTGGCAATAAAGGGGATTGATCTGGTGTAAGGGGGGGAAGTTTTACAATCCCCACGCTGCTCTCTCTGCCAGTTTCTTTATTTATTTGCGTTACAATTTTCTGGAGTTTTTCTGCTGCAATCTGGCCACCCTGATCATAATCATAGTCGGGCCAAACAATTACTTTCCGCCCTGTTAAGCATTCCCAATTCGTCTTGCCTACATTTCCTGCGCCCCCTCCCCAGGTGAGGACATTATATTCTGGCAGCAACTTCTGGGCGGCGTCTGCCGTTTTCTCCCCCTCGACCACCAGAACGGGCTTATCCGGGTTTTGGGCCAGCTTCTCAATCCCATAAGGTGTCTTGTTCTCTTTCTCAAAACCCTGCCATTTCCAGGCTTTAAACCCATCTTCATGTTGACACCAGGCAAGGGGAGGGGTTATCTTGCTGCCGTCGGCCTTTTCAATCCTGAACACATAGCCTTTTAGGTTTCCTTGCTCATCGCGATAGGCATGGCGGCTTGCCTCGATAGCACCATCCTTCAGCATGTAATTCAGGTATTTATTGTCCTCAATATTCGGAGCATCTACTTCTTTCGGCACAGGGGTAATGGGTGTCCAGGTCGAGAATTTAGATTGTTTTTCCTGCTTTTCAACGACCCTTTGTTCAATCACCAAAGGATTTCCGCCCAACCACTCTGAGGCCCATTTCAAGGAATCCCTGGCGGAAGAAAGACCGGCTTGTTCTTCAATCAATTTAAGTGGGCCACCATAAACCCCTGTTTCGTGGTTGGCATACAGGCCCTGTTTTGGACCGTTGGTGAATACACAAATTGATCCCTTCTTACCAAACCTCAATTGCGTGGAGGTCCGGCTGATCGGATTGCCCAATACATCTGTGGCTAGTTCAAACATCCTCTCCTTTAGCTGTTTGTCTACCTCCTCAAAACTCTGGTACCGCTCATAGGTAATGGTTTGGTATTCTGGCTTATTGTGACTATGATTTTGAACTTTTGCTTTTGCAGTATCTTTTAATTCCTGCTGGGCTTCATGGCGACATTCCCGCTTCTTTTCAAAAAACTTCTGTAAGCCTTCCTGTATGTCTTTCGGCCAAAGGTCTTGTTCCCTTAAGACTTTGAAGGTATGTTTATGGTCACTATGGCGGTCAAACTCTAACCAGTTTAGTACCTCTCTGGCCGCCATAGGCACATTTGTACGGTCGCCCTCCGTGAAAGTCTGAACCGTTTGCCTCAAAGAATGCCGATGCGCCTCAACGTCCAGCTTCTTCGGGAAAATCCCCATTTCCTTGGCGATCCTATTTATGGAGCCCACATCATGCCCTTTGATAAGCTCATATGCTTTTTCATCTTGGATTCTTACCAATGAGATGTATTCTTTGAATTTCTCGGTCTCCCAAGGCTTAACCTCTAAGGATTTTGTGCTCTTTTCTTTGCTCTCGTCTATACATTCTTTATAAGCGATCTTGACGGTGTGGGATAATTGCTCATAAGATTCCAGCGTATGGAAGAGGTCTCTTTCCTTTTTAGTTGAGAGGCTGGCCAAAACTCCTGCTCTTCCATACTCAAAAGCAGTTGCTTGTAACTCCTTAAAATCAATCCCTGAAGGGAAGGCTTGTTGAGCCGTAATGGAGACCCCTCCATTATTTTTCCTCTCAAACTTGATCATTTGATTAAGGATAGCTGCTGCTTGGCCTTTGGCCTCTGCATCTTTGCCTTTTTGGTATGATATGATATTATTTGTCCGGGTCGCTTGCTCACAGCGGGAGAATATCTCTTGCAGTTCAGTTTCCTTGAACCTCATCCCCATAGCTTCTGCCATGGATATGACTTGATTGTGGTCACGTTGGTCAAAGACTTCTAGGGCAATTTCATTCCTTGAGTTGCATGCGGTTTTATAAGAAGGGTAGTGTGAACTCTCCCAGGCATTTTTGTTCTTTCCTTTCGTTTCCTCAATACACTGGCCGTAAATCTGGTTAGCGGCCCTGCATTTAGAGTCATATTCATCCAAAAGGAGGAACAGACTGCGCTCCGCCTCGGTCTTAAGACCTTCAAACAGTTTCAGGTTTTGGTATTCCAGGGCATCCCTGGTGACATCTTTAGGTTGTAAGCCCTGTTGGTATACCTGGCTGATTGTTGGTTTCTTCCCAAGCTTAGCTTCACCCTTGATCAAAGCATTAATCTCAAATGCCGCCTCAAGCTTGGTCATCTGCTCTTGGCTAGATTGATAGGTTTTAAACAGCGAATCCCTGTTTGCTTGAACGGCCTGTTCACCCAGCTTCTCAAAATCGAGCTTCATCCCAACTTTTTCAGCAAGGCCCAAAAATGCTTCTCGACGTTCTACGATCTGGAAAGCGGCGGCATCCCTTTTCATCCGTATTTCCGTATATTCGGAAATCGCTTTTGAGAAAGCTTCCTTGAGTAGTGTTCTTTCAAACTCTTTCAGCTTTGGACGAATCTCTTGCCAGATCGCTCCGGCCATGTCTCTGTTTTCCGTATAAGCAATTAAAACCTTGAGCATGTCTTGTTGGGCAGGTTTGCTGTTGTCTTTCAATAATTGCACTTGAAGCATCTTAGATTGATGGGTTTCAGCCTGTACCTTAATCGTGGCCATGCTATAAGATACTTTTTGGTCTCTGGCTACATACCCGATATCGACTTTCCCTAAGTTTTCAGCAGTTTCCTTTAAGAAGGGCTTGTGTAATATAGGATTCAAATGTATCTGGTTTGCAAGAACGCCCCTTTGGTCACGAGCGTCCTCAAACTTTGACCATTCAGGATGTAATTTAGCTCTACTTCCTGGGTGAGTCTTTCGGATATCACGCCACAACTCACGGGCTTCCAAAGACACGGCTATATATTGTTCAACGACCTGTTGGGCTTCGATCTCCACACGGCATAAGGTGCGCTTTTTCAATCCAGCGGCTATTTCCAGGCTTTCTCGTGTTAACCCTGCCTGTCGGACAAAATCCTTGTGAACATCCCAGTCCCTTAAGATATGGCTGGCCCAGCTTTTCCTGTCAGACTCGACAACCTTATAATTTTTCCAGATCGCTTCAATCTCGGCTTTATTTTCTTTATTATCCTTATCAAGGCTGTTTGCCAGGGTTCTAAGCCCGAGCATCTCCTTCCCTGTCGCCTTATAATCCTGGACATTATCCCAGTACTCCTTGTTTTCGTCAGAAATACTGTAATCGACGACCATATCTTTAACGTTGATTCGGCTAAGGGAACTTACAACCTGTTTGTAATCTGTAAAATCTTCCTTTGAATAATACATCGAAAGGGTATCCCGATGCCTTGTTGCCCCTACATAGAGGCTATTGGCATCTATATACCTGGAAAGCTTGGCTAATACCCAATCAACGGTATTTCCCTGGTTCTTCCACACGGTTCCGGCATAACCATGGGTAAATGCCTTGTATTTATTAGTATCAAAGCTAACTTTCCCTTTGATACCTCCGTCCTCGTCAAAAACATGGACAACGACTTGAAAACCCTTTGTTTTTTCACCCGTTTCTTCATCTACAGTGATACATGGTTTAATAGATTGGATCGTAGCTTGCATGCTGTTTTGAACAAAGAATCCTTCTTTCTGTGACTCAGATACCGTGTTCCATCCCCTGTCATTTTCAGTAAAGACAATCTTGTCCCCGGCTGTGTATCCTTGTTCACCAAGCTGCATCATATCCTTTTGAGGCAAAAGGCCGTTTTCTTTTAAGAGCGAACGGATTTCACGGTTTAAAGCCTGGCGCTCTTCGTTGGTTGCTGCAATAACGGCCCCCTTTGATGCGGGTTGTTTTAGAATGTTTTGGACATACTCCTGGGCTATTGCCTTATAGATATCATCATTCAAATCATAAGAATGGATGTGGCCGTTGTTTTCATACATCCCCAATGCTGTAGATACATTAAACTCGGAGAAATTACGGGAAGCTTCTTGCATCCAAGGAGTATTTTGTCGCTTAATCTCAGTAAGCTTGCAAAGGTTTGTCGTGCCTTCAAGATTATAAATTAAATGTCGGAGGACATCCGAACTCTCAATAGGTTTTAATTGATGATCATCACCCGTTAAGACAAGCTTAGCGCCAGTTTTATCTATGGTTTTGGTAATTGCATCCCAACCACCAGGAATCTTGCCTTCTAAATCTCCAGCGCCCACCATTCCAGCTTCATCAACGATAAGTAAAGTTTCGCTGGTAGGGAGGTATCCTTTGTATTTATCTATTGCCTCTTGGGCAACCTTCATTTCCTTATCGGTTGTTGCTTCATGCAGCAATACAAGGGCATCATCGTATTTTTTCCAATAGTAAGCAAAATGGGAAATCGTATCGCTGTAACACCCCGTATCATCTCCCAATTGAGTTGCAGCTGTAGCAGAAGGGGCCATACCCCACACCTGATACCCAGCTTCTTTATGGAGAGCAACGACTGCCTTTAAAGTCGTTGTTTTACCCGTACCAGCCCTGCCAACCATGACATAGAGCCGGGAATCTTCACATAAGGTTCTGATGCCGTTTACCTGGCCTTCATTGGGTACGTATCCCTTTTCCTTGCCTTGATCTTCCAGCTTATTAAGGTACGTTTCGACCTTGAGTGGATCAATCTTAAGGAAGGCTTTTTGATTCTGGTAACCCTCTAAGGACTCAAGGATTCTAGCTTCCTTATCTGCATATTCCTGAGAGGTATATCTAATTTGCTCATGAATATTTTTGCCAACTTCAACAGCCTCTTTCATAACCGACTGGAACACATGCTCACCCAAAATCCCCATATCATCTTTCAAACGATGCTGGACAAGCTTCATTACATCATTTTCAGAAAAGGTCGCTTGCTTAGAAGTTAACTCTTTCAAAACAATGCCAGGCTCTCGCGCAATTCTCTCTTTGTTTTCTTCTGAAATTTCATAGTTTTCTTTGCTGATCCTTGAAGATAAACCATCCCTTTCCATTTGGTGGCCCATCCAGCCTTTATGGCGGGTAGGGATTAAATCTATCCCCCTTTCCGCATAAGAGCGTGGATCAACACGATCTTTTAACCCTGCAAGTTCTTGGTATTTGTTGATAACATGAGCAGCGACTTCCCTTAATCCCCGAACACCACCAGGCCCCCGTAAATCACGAGAAACTGATTTGCATTCAGAAAACTTTCCGTTAATTAAGGGACGAGCCGAATAAACAATATGGACGTGAGGGTTACCTTCTTCCCAATGGATAGCATAGGTTGCTACAAGATCCTTGCTGATAAATTTTGTATTGATATAGTCACGGACAAGGTCAGTATTTTGCTCCCTCGTAAGTTCTTTAGGAAGAGAAAATTCATCATCATATGCTGTCCGTGCCGTGTTAATTTTCTGGATTCTTAGATCTGAATCTTTGTATCTTTTAGTAAGGATTTGATCTTCAATAAGGTCAACTTTGTTCCATATTGATAAATTTTTTTTATCTATTCCTGATCCTTCAGGTGACAGTGTCTCCCATGTCACATCATGGTCTTTAGCGTGAACATAGTTCGCATTGATGCCTCTTCGTTCCTCTGCTAAGCAGGACCTTGTTACATAAGCAACAGCTTGCACGCAGCTTCTACCAGAGCTTCGAGATACTGTTCCTGCGTTGTAATGAAAGAATTTCATAAACTAATAATAAGCCGCCGGCCAGGCTAGCACAAGCACAATCATGCGCAAGTGCGCCATTCTGGATTTTAGATGATTTGATTGTTTATTTTAGTTTATCGCTTATGCTATCTTACATCTATACGTTACATATAATAGTCACCAATTATGGGGGTTATTTCTGAGGGGTTAAACATGCCAACGGTACACATCAAGAAATTAGAAGCACTCAAAGAACAAAAGAAAACACTACAGGAAAAAGAAGACAAAATTAAATCTGAGATCTTATCTCAATTATCAACAAGCCTGATTGATGCTAATGCACTTGAAGTCAATTTTGATGTCCTCATGGGCGGAATATTAAACGTCATTGAAAAAGCAAAACAGGGAGATAAAATAACGGAGGCGTGGAAATTGTCCGGTGAGAAGTTTCGACAAGGCCAAAAGAAAAGGAATACTCAAAAAAACACTGGATCTTCAAAAAAATCTAAGAAAACTAAAAAAGATGATGAATAGAAACACATCGTCATTTGCGAAAGTAAGCCACCTAATGCAAAAACAAGGCACACAGGAACGCAAGCTTAGAACGCGGACACTCATCCAGGCCGGGGGCCTATTAAGCCTCTCGGGCCTTCTTGAACAGTGTGAAATTTCTGAAGGGGAAGATTTACAGAACGATCTTGAAGGTAATGAAAAGGCCGCAACGCTTTTGGGGATCTTAATTGATGCTAGTGAAACACTTTTACAAAATAATAATACACAACAAATGGAACAATTCAGAAAACTTGGGACAAGAAAAATGAAACAAGCCGCGGCAAAATATTCTTGAATTAATGTTCCCTGAATTTTTTAAGATCCATGAAATATTTTTATAAAAATAAGATTGATAAAATTTTATGGATCGTTCACATATGTGAACGGACGATTATTATAAAATTATCCAACAGTGGTTTTGTGGATATAAAGGCCTTGGAATAAGGAGAAGCACAATGAGCAATAATGATTGTTGGCTGAGCATGGAAATTGATGAGTGTATCGAGCACTATTTTCCAGGCGGAAAATTTTGAGATCGCAGAAAAAACCTGGAAAAGACAAATATAATATTTAAAAAATACCTGTATATTTTCTAAATATTCTCTCGGTCACCTGGGTGGCCGTTTTTGCAGTTCCAATTTGCATATCATAGGCTTCGTCAAAAAAGTGAGGAGCGGTCAACGATAAACAAGCTTCTAAAAATCGCTAGAAAATCCCGCATTAGCAAACGGAATAAGAAAATATTTGTAGAAAATAAAAAAAGGGATGACGATATCAAAAATCCTAAAATAATCCTACAGAGATTAAATTCAATTAAATCATTACTTGATGAAAATGAAATTATTTCCCTGGTAAAAAAACGCTTGAATGAGGATTCCGGCCAAATATTTGATTGCGTATTTTCCTCTGTAATGCAGGAAATAAAGGCAAGAGGCCAGTATTTAGAAGGAGGGATTGTCGATACCAACAAGATATTACATCCGACTATCGAAAAGTCCCACCCAAGAAAAAGACATGGTGGAAAATTCGCAAGAATTGAGATAAAAATTCTAAGCAGATCATTCTCTGGCGGAAAGAAAGGAAATATGGCAAGAAAAGAAAACACAACACTCCAACTCTGGTGGGAAGCCTGTCAGAAACAGCCAAGATGATAGTAAAGCAGATGTAAAACTCCAACAAAAAAGCTAAGGTCATGGATAATCTTTTTCACGTGCGGCTTCGGGCGCTGGACCCGGACCTCAAGCATGACCGAGAATATAAAATTCGATTGGGACGAGATTTGTTCCAACAATGGTACGTAATGATTACCTTCGGTCGTTATGGGTCATGGGGAACCAGTAGAACCAAAATATTTAACGCACGGGAAGAGGCGTACGATTTCACCAATACCAGGCTGAGACGACGCCTTTCTTCGATCAAGCGCATTGGTTGTTCGTATCAGATTGTTTCGTTTGATGGCACTGAGGAGATTTTGGAAACAATGAGCAATAAGGTCATTGAGCGATTTTCACGGTTTGTCATCTCTGAGACGCTATAAAATAAGGAAAGATTTTTGTTTTGCCTAACCCTTATTTTAAGGAAGTTATGGGGCTGCCTCTACTGAAGAAACGCTAAATGGCTTAATCGAAAGGGTAACGTTTCATAACCCGGAAACAGGCTTTTGCGTTCTAAGGGTGAAGGTAATGGGACACAAGGACATCGTCGTTGTTATGGGAGCATGTGCTGTGTTGTTACAGCGGGTGGGTTCCGGATTCAAGGCAATCCCTGTATCTTTGTACAAACACGCGTAGAGCGACATTTTATAGCAAGGGAAGTGCTATTTTTTTGATCACTTGAGAATGGCTTGTGATACATATGAAAAATGATATTTTCCAGGCCTTAAAAAGACAAAAATTATGAAGGCGGATACCAAAAAGAGGAAATAACCATGTCCTACATCCTGCGTTCCCTTGTTTCTCTACTCCTGCTTGTATTCGCCCTGTGTTCCCCTAATGCTACCGAACGTCCGGACGTGGCCTGGGGTTACCCGGGCTTGTCCCCTGAAAACCAGAATTTTATGCGGGAAATCCTCCATAACTCCCGAACGATTATCGACTATACAAACCAGCATGTATTGAACCCACAGGCTCCCGCATCTCCAGATTTTCTAAACCTCAATTCCGCGCACCAGTCAGGTTCTAAACAAGCTGTGAGCTTCTTGCGTGAGATGATGGGGCTGCCTTTTGAGACAATCCCGGGCTTTAACGATCAGCCCCCCTTCGGCGGTACTGAGGAAGGAGGCCATGAAAAAGTCACGGAAGTGTTTGGAGATAGTTCCTCCCATAGCGATGATGAATTTATGAACATGCTCGATGAGGTTGATTCAGGTCTGTCCCTGAAAGATCCGAGTCCTCAAGCTTACCTAGACAATTTATATGGCCTATCTGGTGAGGCATTCGTCTCTGAAACTAAAGAGGCTATTACCAAAGCCTTGCAACAACAAGGGGCAAGCACACAGGAGATCAATGCTGTTCTTGAGAACCATCGCATCATCTCCCTTATTCATAAAGCGGCAGAGTTTAATGAGCAGAGAAGGGGCCTGAACGTCACGGTCACTCTTATTGGTGAGGAGGATTCTCCGTCTCTTGCCCCCAACCGTGTATTGACCAGTAGTCTTAGGCTTTGTACGGAGGCTGCCCATGGCTTCTCCAAATTTTCAGAAAAGCACCCCACACTTGCAAGTTTGAGCCTTACAGCAATGCAAGTAGCCCTGGGGGGCCCCGCGAGTTATGTGCGCAACATGGCGATGTGTTATACAGGAGCCCAAGATCAGGTAGACGAGATTGTTGAAGCCGGCAAGGCGTGGGTCAGCAGCCACCTTCAGGGACAAATGGGGATGAACTCAGACCATGCCAACCTGTTAACTCAAGGCGGAGGATTTGGACTCACAATCGGCCTTTCCACTCTCGGGGGCGCGTCAAAAGAAAAAGTCCTCCATGAAGCAAAGAATGTAGCCGATACAGCCAAGAAGCTCCTAGGTGCCAAAAGTAACATTGGCGCCATCCAAAGAACCGAACTATTGAGCAAGCGCCAAGCTCGACGAGAAGCTATGAGGCAAGAGGGAATCCCTACAAGCCAGCAGCCATCCAAACAAATCAATACACAAGCAGGATATCAATATGAGTATGAAGTTCCAACTTCTTCATTTGCAGGA
>JACCDO010051235.1_pt1 | contig 10398 bp, 9 predicted proteins | sample 7446101 | NCBI WGS metagenome assembly JACCDO01 (sample SAMN15323440, study PRJNA562643) | freshwater metagenome | isolation source: river surface water | place: USA:Blue River Watershed | collected 2017-08-16
CAAATAACCATTTACGCGTGCCATCATCCGAGATAGCATCACTCATGACACTTGGTAATTGGATGGTCGTTTTCTCTTTTAATACATCACGAAATACTTTAGAAATATCTGTCATCTCATTGAAATTAATGAAATTTTCTTTATAAATCCAATGCATGAGTTGCTTGGCTCGATAAGGCTTTTCACCGAAGTTTCCTACAAAAGAAACGAGGTGCTCGTAGTCCAAATCGAGCAAGTTAGTCATTTAAAAATTAACCGAAGAAGTATTTGATTTCGATTTTTGCGTTATCTAATGAATCCGATCCGTGCACCGCATTGGCATCAATACTCTCTGCAAAGTCAGCACGAATGGTTCCGGGTGCTGCTTCTTTAGGATTGGTCGCACCCATGAGATCACGGTGCTTTAAAACCGCATTCTCACCTTCTAAGGCTTGAATCATCACAGGACCTGAAATCATAAACTTCACTAAATCGTTAAAGAAAGGGCGATCTTTGTGCACCGCGTAGAAGCCTTCGGCTTCCGCTTGAGATAAATGTGTCATTTTAGCTTTGATAATTTTTAAGCCTGCAGCTTCAAAACGTGAATAGATTTGACCAATCACATTTTTTTTAACAGCATCGGGTTTAATAATCGATAAGGTTTGTTCAATTGCCATGGTGTACATACTCCGTAGATTTAACATCGTTGAAAAGACTGATAAAATAACATTTTTGACGCTATTAATAAATAACAATTCGCATGCAACATACCTATTTGACGACTGCAATGTACCATTTCGTGAGCCTTCCTCACTTTGAAACTTTTCGCGAACCCTTGCTTCAGTTTTGTGTAGCGCGCGATATTAAAGGCACCCTTCTTTTAGCCAACGAAGGTATTAATGGCACGGTAGCCGGCTCAGAAGAATCTATTTTGGAATTACTTAATTATTTAAAAACAGATCCAATTTTTCAAGGTCACTTTAAAAACTTAGGCCATAAAGAATCATGGTCAGATAAACACCCCTTCTACCGCATGAAAGTAAAGCTTAAGAAAGAAATTGTGACTTTGGGGGTGCCTGGTGTGTCACCCACTAAAATGGTGGGCACATATGTGAAACCTCAAGATTGGAATGCCATTATTTCAGATCCTGAAGTGGTATTGATTGATACACGCAATGACTATGAATACGCGATCGGCACGTTTAAAAATGCGATCAATCCTAAAACCAATACCTTCCGCGAATTTCCAGAATTTGTGAAAACACATTTCGATCCTAAGAGACATAAAAAGGTCGCGATGTTCTGTACCGGTGGCATCCGTTGTGAAAAAGCATCATCATATATGATGAGTGAAGGCTTTGATGAGGTGTATCACTTAGAAGGTGGTATTTTAAAATACTTAGAGGAAGTCAAACCGGAAAATAGTTTATGGCAGGGTGAATGCTTTGTGTTTGATCAAAGAGTGGCGATTAAACACGGGCTTGAGGTAGGTGACTATGATCAGTGCTATGCATGTCGCTACCCCCTATCAGCTAACGATAAGAAGAGCGATAAATACACACCTGGGATTTCCTGCCCGCATTGCTTTAATACCCATACTCCAGAAAAATTAAGAAGCCTTACAGAGCGTCAAAAACAAGTCATTTTGGCAAAAAAACGTGGCGAAAATCATATTGGATCCGATAATTTAAATAAGTCAAAAAATCTTACTTAAAAAACTGGATGATTTGTGAGGCTGCTTTGCTAGGAAGATAATTTTTACGAGCATAGTTAACACAATTCATGCTCAATCTATCACTACTTAGCTCTTTAATTAATCCCAATAGCTCCTTTTTAAAAACAGCAATACTTTTTGAGGAAATAGCCACACCTAATCGATTATGATTGATGATATCAATCAAATCATTATCTTTATTAACAATTGCAGCCACAGGTAATCCAGCCATCAAATAAGAGATAAATTTGCCGGGTGTATTGTGGGTGGTATGCTTTAAATCAAGAGAAATTAACCCAATATCACATTGTTTATACAGCGACTCAAGCTCAGCGGCCGGGATAGAATCCATAACAAGAAGATTATTGTAGCTCTCCGTCAAACTAACTTTTTTAATTGTATTAAATTCGGAGCCATGCCCGATCAATAAAAAACCTATTTTTTTATTAAATCTGAGAGAGCGAGCTGTTTTTAAAAAAAAAGTAAGTTCTTGTGCTTTTCCAAAGTTTCCCGCGTAAATAAGTATTAGCCTATCTTTTAAGATTGTATTTTGAAGATTAATAGGTGTGCGAAGTTCTTTCTTTTTACTCATCCAATTATTCAAAACTTCAACTTTATTATGATAAGCAGGGTAGTTTCTTAAGAAATATTTAATATTAGAGTGAGATTGAATTCCAATTTTATCAGCACAGTTATATTGCATTGTCTCAAAATATTTAAAAATATGATAAGCCGAATTTATTTTAAGAATTTTTGTATCAACAGCCCACTGAGGAAAAATATCTCTCAATATTAAATAAGATCTAATATTATTTTTGTATTTAATTAACCGAATAATTGGACCAAAAAAAATTGAAGGTGAATACCAAACAATACCATCAGCTTTTTTTAAAAACCCAGAAAAAAATAACAAAGGAAGAATCATTAAAAAAGGATTGAGAATTTCAGCAAATGTTCGAAATAAATAAAAGTGACTTTTTGAATTTAATGTTCGAGCAATTATAACCTTGCTGTTGTACCCAAAAAAAACTTTAGATTTTTTTGCTAATGAATGACTTGGAAAAATTGCTGTAACTTGAATTTTTTTTTTATCAAACTCTTTTAGTAAATCATTTAAAAGAATTGACCCGGAATTATGTGCAAAAAAATCAATGTCGGCTAAAACAATAAGGTGCATCTATTATTTTTTCCAGATATAAGTGTTTACATATTCCGTATAACTATAAACTAAGTTTAGAATAGTTCGTGAAACATTGGCTGCTGCATAATCAGGAACTTGATTTCTAACTAGCTTTTTATGGTTTATTGATAATCGAATTGCATCAATAACTCGATTTTTTGAAAGACCTGACATAACAAGGGTGCCCACGTCAAAACCTTCCGGCCTTTCATTAGTTTGTCTAATAGTAATAGCTGGAAAATCCAGTAAAGTCGATTCCTCAGTAATTGTTCCACTATCTGAAATAACACATTTTGCATTTTTTTGTAATTTAATATAATCAAAAAACCCAAAAGGTTTATTAAATATAATGTATTTGCTAAATCTTTTTCCTTTGATAAATGAAGATAGTTTTTTTTCGGTTCGTGGATGAGTCGAAACCAAAACTGGGATTTTATATTGATCTGCAACATAATTTAACGACTCAACGATAGCCTCTAAATTTAAGTCTGAATCTATATTTTCTTCTCTATGAAGGCTCACTAAAAAATATTTACTTTTAACTAAATTTAATTTTTTTAATATAGCGCTTTTTTCTATCTTGGACTTATAAAAGTCTAGCACTTCATACATGTGAGATCCCACCTTAAAAATTGTTTCTTGTTTAATACCCTCTTGTATAAGATATCTCCTAGCATGCTCAGTTAAAACTAAATTAATGTCACTGATATGGTCTACAATTTTTCTGTTTACTTCCTCAGGAACTCTTTGATCAAAACAGCGATTGCCAGCCTCCATATGAAAAATTGGGATTTTATTTTTTTTCGCTGAAATGGCAGAAAGGCATGAATTTGTATCCCCATACAACAAAACTGCATCGGGCAATTCTTTCAAAATAATTTCATTACTTTTTTTAATAATATTCGCAATAGTATCTACTGCGTTATTCGCTGAGGCATTTAGAAAATAGTCTGGCTTTCTAATACCGAGATCATTAAAAAAAATTTGATTCAACTCAAAATCATAGTTTTGACCTGTGTGAACTAAAATATGCCTAGAATTTTTGTCAAATATATCAATAATTCTCGACATTTTTATAAGCTCAGGTCTCGTTCCGACAATCGTCATTACCTTTAACATGATAATTCTTTCTTTACAAAATCTAACTCCAAAAAAATTTTTTTAACTTTTTCTTTGTTCAGCCTTATAGTATTGTGAGAAGTATAGTCATTCAAATTATTTAACGACAGCTCTCCTAGATCAAAAAAATTACTATAATTTAAATCTCTGTTATCAGAAGGAATTTTATAAAATTGGCCTAAATCTATTGCTTTTGACATTTCTTCTCTTGATACAAGACTCTCGTAAAGTTTTTCGCCATGCCTAGTGCCTATAATTTTTACTGGCACTTTTACATTAAAAATATCCATCAAAGCTTCAGCTATAATTTCAATTGTTGCAGCTGGTGACTTTTGCACATATATATCTCCACCTTGCGCTTCATCAAACGCCCGTAGAACAAGATTTACTGAATCGTCAAGCGACATTAAAAAACGAGTCATAGAAGGATCGGTAATAGTTATTGCTTGTTTATTTTTAATTTGGTCAATAAATAAAGGGATAACTGAACCGCGAGATCCCATAACATTTCCATATCTGGTTCCACAAAATATGGTTTCACTAGAATCTTGCATTCTAGATTTAGCTATCATACATTTTTCCATAAGAGCCTTAGTCATTCCCATCGCATTAATAGGATAAACAGCTTTATCGGTGCTTAACATTACAACTTTTGATACGTTATATTGAGTTGCCAAATTCATTACATTAGAGGAGCCATAAACATTCGTTTTAATAGCCTCAAGAGGGTAAAACTCACATGAAGGCACTTGTTTTAATGCAGCGGCATGAAAAATATAGTTCACTCCTTTTACTGGCTCCTCAAGTGATTCTGCGTCTCTTGTATCACCTAAGTGAAACTTTACTTTTGGATTATTTATTTTTTTGCGCATATCATCTTGTTTTTTTTCATCGCGGCTAAAAATCCTAATTTGTTTAACTTTAGTATTGATAAGATGATGGCATAAAGTACTTCCAAAAGACCCAGTTCCTCCGGTAATTAAAACTACTTGATCATCTAAAATCATAATATTGCATCCTCTTTCATTTCTCTAATCATCAAATCCCATTCCTTTACAGGATAGCCAAATTTATTGTTAAATTTACTTGCATTTAACGATCTATCAATACAAAAAGTTTGCTCTTCTTTAATCTCAATGTCTTTTTTGTAGACTCTAGCAATAATTTTTAACAAATCAAATTTATTGATCTTAGGTCCGGCTAGATTATATAGCCCATATAAAGAATCATCAAAGATAATATGCTTATATAAAATATTGGCTAATTCGAGCGTTGTGAGGCCAGAAAAAAAGGCTTTGGAAAACCCTTTGCATGAACCATGCTGACTTAAAAACCATTCTAATAAGCCATATTTAGTACACTTTTCATGGCCTATAGTGGATGTCCTTATAGTAATACTGCCATTACGGTCATCTAATTCACCTAAAAACTTTGAAATACCATACAACTCTATTGAGTCTGGACAATCTAATTCAGAATAATTTCCTGTCTCACCGCTAAACACACAATCAGAACTAATATGGATTAATTTAAAATTCTTAACTTTTGAAAAATTTGAAAGAAGATGAGGAAGTATGCTGTTTATGAAAGAAACCTCACTGATTTTTTTGTAGTCAGGGCTATGTTTGGTTATACCAACGCAATTAATTACTACAGATGGGGAAACTTCAGAAATTACATTAAATGACTCTTCCGTATTTAAAAAATTAACCCCGCATATAATTGAGGTATCAACCTCCGAATTAAGCTTTCTTACTGTGCCGAATACATTCAAATTATCTCTCTTTTGAAGATAATTAAAAAGAGTTAAGCCAATAAGCCCGTTAGCACCAAGAATTAGAACTCTAGGAACCTTCATTAAATACCTTGTTGAGAAATTGAGAAGCAGTAAAAATCGGATCAATTTTTTTTGAAATTTTTAAAAATCTCTCAACAGCGCGAGAAATAGATAAAGGAGAGTTTGGGTTAAAAGTCTCAATGGGATTGGATACATCCCGAACAAAATCTAACTCAGAAGCAATTATTGGAATATTTAGATATGACGCCTCAACAAGAGGCAAGCCAAATGACTCAGCAAGTGAAGGGTAAATTAAAGCTCGAGACTTCAGGTAAGTTTTAATTAGGGTTTCTTGATCAAGAGTATACAGATTTTTGATATTTAACTTATATTTCAGAACAAAATTATCGATTAATCGATTAATTGATTTATCTGATTTCGGTACCGTCAATATAAGAGATGGAAAAACTCCTTTTTTTGCCAAAATTACCCATGCCAAAAATAAGTTATGATGATTTTTATGATTATACCCATCTGCAACATAGATAAAATCAAAATGTTTCTTATAGGTAAAAGTATTATATTTTTCTATGGTATTGGCAAAAGGAAAAATGTCAATTTTTTTAGGGTCAATATTATGCTTAAGATTTTTAATTAGTTCAAACTTCATTGACTCAGTTTGAACAATTATTTTTTCACAAAATTCAAAAGACCCTACAAAAAAATATTTTTTAATCAAAAAATTTAAGTTAAAAAAATTGACCTTATCTAAATGCAGCTTATTCTGAAAAAAAACAATTACGTATCCTGGATTCCTAAAAACTGGGGGCGCCCCATGAAAACATAGAACTTTTGTTGTTTCAGTAGAATTCATATAAAGCCTGAATTCTGCAATTAACAAATCTAGAATATTATTTTTCACAGAAATAATATTTAATTCATTAATATCTTTAATGAAACTGGAATTACAATATCTTCTATCCAAAAAAAGTAAGATATCTTTATCTTTTAAGGACTTAATAATATCAGTTAATAGTTTTTTGCCACCACCTGAATTGATTAATGGCGCAAATATAATATTTCTATAGGCCATTAGTTGCGACTTTTTTTGTTTTTAGATTGTATAAACATGAAATAAGAAAAATAAAAAAAAGTGGTGTAAAGTATCCGAAGGATCTTAAAAAGAGGGGCACCAGAAACGATAAATAAAAAATATCCATCAAGAATCTTAAATCTTTTAAATTATTTGTAACACATATCGACCTTAGCCTCTTAAATGAACTAAGGCAACCATTTAGGTAAGATATTATTGCAATAATAGCAAATATACCAAACTCACTAATTAATTTGGCAGCTGCACAGCCGCCATCGTTAAACCCAAAAGGGCTGTTATAAAGAGAAATATAGGCTAAATATTTATCTATTACACCGAGATAGCCAAGCTGCTGAAATCCTATGCCAATACCATAAGTATTAATTGTGTTAATTAGCGCCCTATTCCAGCCTGACATATAAACATTTCCTGATAAATTATTGGAAATCTCATCACGAGACAGGATTCTCAGAGAAAAATAATTTAAATTTAAACCAGTAAATAGAGGGTCGCTTTGGATTTGGGTACTTCTCTTTGCGTTTAAATTGCTATTATTATCAACAGCTGAACTTGATGGGATAGGATGAGGAGTCATGAAATTGAATAAAACAGTTAGTAAAATAACGACAAAAAAAGAGGTGTAAGTAATAATTGAACGCTTTAGTGTTTGCATTAAAGCAGGAAAAATTAGTAACGATGAAAGCAGAATTGCAGAGGGGGCCATGAGTGCAAATTTAAAGGAAAAGGCAGAAAATAAAAATAATTCAAATTTGCGAGACGTTGAAAGCTTATAAATTAAGAAAGGGATGAATGCTAAAACAAAATGGGAAGGCTCAGAGTAAAAGAAAATAGGCTTTCCACCATTATGAATAAATATAAAAACAAAACTAGAAAAAGCTGAAACTAGTAAAAAGTAAGAAAAAAAATTAAGAGTTTTATATACTAAAAAAGGATTTAATTTTTTTAGTGTCCGTAAGCATGAGTCGGAAAAAAGAACTGACAAAAAAAGATAAATAAGCGATAAGGAAAATTTTTGCAAATTAGCTGCTTGACTATTAAAAAAGAAAAAAAAGCTTGCAATTCCATGTAAGAAAATAAAAAAAATCCAACCAGCTAATTTCACATCTAAAGTAAATTTAAAATCTCTTCTCGGAATGCAGATGAGACCTACAAAAAGCGAAAATGATCCGAGTAAAGAATTGCTAAGTGGAAGAAAAAATAAGCTACTTACCATAAAAGGAAATAAAAAAATTAAAAAGAGAAAAAAAAGGAAGACGATTGATAGCTGCTTATCAAAAAGACTATTAAACATCATATTTAAGGACTTTCTCAGCCATTTTAATAAAACCGTAATAACCTAATAAAGATAGCAAAATAATGGTAAAGAAAATAATTGAATTTTTAGGTAAATATCCAAAACTAATAAATCTATAAGCAACTAAATTAGATATAAATGCCGCAAGCATTTCATTGCCAAATGAAAATTTGAACGTCAGATATTCGGTAAAAAAACCTACAAAAATGAAAAAACCTACAGCAACTACTAAAAAAGGATAAGAGCCTGGGTAATATAAAAAAGCGATAAAACCAGGAACAGTTATAAAATTCTTTTTAGTAAAATCTATATTTTTGTAAGGGGAGTCGATAAAATTTTTGTCATAAAAACTTAGTCCATTCATTTTATTTTCTTTTAGAGCAATATTAAGAAGAGCAAAACTTTTATTAGGGGTAGACACCACAGCAGCAACGGATTCTATACCTACCCACCTATCAACTAAGAGCGCCTTAGTCCTTGGATTTAAAAGTATTGAGGAAAAACTCGAGAAGAATATATCTGGAATAGTCGTATTTACTGGAGCAATCTCATTTCTAGTCTCCTTACTTGTGATCACATTGTTAAAATCATGATTCCTTTTTCTTTCTACAAAGAAAAGAGATAGAGCTACTGAGGTTATGACCAAAATACTTAGTGATATTAATGCTAACCTAGAATTAATTTTTTTCTTGTACTCTTTTTTAGAATAAACACTAATGAATCCGACAAAAAAAACCGATAAATTTAAAATTAGATTTCGACTTAATATAGATAAGGAAATAAGGAAACTTTCAAGAATATTATAGAAAATTAAAATATATGAAATAGACTTTTTTCTTAGTAAATCAAAATGAAGTATCGATAAAAAAATAAATGGCAGTCCCATATTTAAGAAATATGAAAAAAATAAGATTACTATCTCGGGAAAGTCTGAAATATTTCCTTTACTATAGATAGTATATTTTAGATTTAAAGAAATAATGAATATTGCAAATATAAAATATAAAAAGTAAATCTTTACAAAATGCTTACTAAAAATATCTACGCAGCATATAAATTTAGAGAGATCTCTAGTCTGATTTTTCAATCTGCCTTCGAAAAAAAAATTTTTTGAACAATAGGATACAAATAAAAAAGTTAGGAAAGATAATATTGAAACAATTAATGCCTTCTCAAAGTTATCTTGATGACTATTATTAATATTCAAGGATGAAAAAAAGTGCGGAACATAAATTGATAAAAAGTGAAATTTCACAAAAAAACCCATAAATATATAAAAGCTTAAGAATCTTTCAAAAAAGTGTGAATTTTTTGAGATTATCCTTAGAAAGATAATATATGAAAGAAAATTAAAAAAAGTATATGTTGCTAATATGTGAGAATATTTTGGTAAATTAACAATAAATAGGAAAAAAAACGGTGAGGCTATCAATACATTAATATAGAAATTTGAATTAGAAGTTCTATTTATTTTGAAATTTGTCATGACTTTAAGGTTACAAAAATAAAATAATAGTTAAAAATAATAAATATAAAAAAAGTATAAAATCAAGGAAACCAAGATTTATAAAAGTTTTAATGTTTTCATATAGATAATAAGCAACGGCCATACCGCCTAAAAAAATATATGAAGGGTAGCTCGTATCTTCTATATGTAAATTCCTTCGAAACAACAAGAGTAATATAAGAATTAAGCATAAAAGGAAAAATGGGGAATTAAAGTTACTAGATAAATATTTTAATACTGTATTAAAAAAGAAAAATACAAATGCAGATAAACAAAATAAATAGAATTTAGATAAAGGACTATAAAGGAATGTACCTTGGCTAAATGAGATTAATGAAATAAAAAAAATGCAGAATAAAAATAAAGCAATGTAAAAAAATTTTTTAGGGTTAAAGATATTTACTAAATAAGTATATCTTATATCGTAAATTAACAAGGATAGTATGCTCGCTAATAATGGAAGCATAAAATAAAGATTCGCAGAGTAAGATAGCTGAGAAAATACAATTAAAGATATAAATACTAGATTAATACTAAACTCTTCAAATAAGGTTGAAATTTTATATTTTTGTATTAGATGGACTTTAATAACATTCGAAAATAAATAGATAATTCCCGCAAAAGATCCAAGAATTATAAATTTATAACTAAAATTTAAAACTTCTATATTTTTCTGGTAATGATAAGTTGTGAAAATTAAAATAAGACTTAAAA
>JACCDO011913782.1_pt1 | contig 10398 bp, 5 predicted proteins | sample 7446101 | NCBI WGS metagenome assembly JACCDO01 (sample SAMN15323440, study PRJNA562643) | freshwater metagenome | isolation source: river surface water | place: USA:Blue River Watershed | collected 2017-08-16
CGACTTGTCCTTCACCCAGTCCGACAGCGCGCTGGCACGGATGAGCGCCTTGATCTGCGCGAAGTTCCGGCTGCCGTCATGGGCATGTCCGCCGTCCCCCGGACCGTGTGAGTGAGAGTGGTCGCCGGGACCATGGCTGTGGGAGTGGGAATGGCCGTGTCCAGACGGCTCCTCACCGGCCAGATGCACGTCGAATTTCACGCCGTCGATGCCGCACTTCGCCGCGCGCCGGTGCTCCAGCCGGTAGCCATCGAGGTTCAGCTTGGCCAGGCCATATTCGAGCTGGTGAAAATCCACGCCCAGATCCAGCAGCGCGCCGATGAACATGTCGCCGCTCAGGCCGCTGAACACGTCGAGGTAAAGGGTCTTCATGCCGTGCGATGACTGTAGCGGAAGACGAAGTGGAGCGCGGAGGAAAAACTGTGCCGCCGGCGTTGGATTACGGCTCGGTCTGGACCTCGGTCTTCTTCGGCCGTTCGCCGAAGAGCGCGGTGCCGATGCGCACGAGGGTCGCGCCCTCCTCCACGGCGATCTCGAAGTCCCCGCTCATGCCCATGCTCAACACCGGCAGCGGCGCGCCGAGGAGCTGCTCGCACTCCGTCCGCAGCTCGCGCAGCCGGCGGAACACGGGCCGCACGCGCTCGGGCGTCGGCGTGTAGGGTGCGATGGTCATCAAACCGTGGACCTCCAGCCGGGGCAGCGCGGCCAGCGCCTTGAACTCCGCCAGCAGGGCAGGGGGCGGGTAGCCGAATTTGCTGGCCTCACCCGCCACGTTCACTTCGAGCAGGATGGGCAGGGTCTTCGCCGCCTTCTCACACTGCTTGTTCAACTCCTGTGCTAACGCCAGGCTGTCCACGCCCTGGATCATCTCGAAGAGCGCGATGGCATCGCGGCACTTGTTGGATTGGAGGTGGCCAATCATTTGCCAGCGGGCGCGCCCGGGGCAGAGCGGAATTTTCGCCTTCGCCTCCTGCACGCGGTTCTCACCGAAGGTCGTCAGGCCCGCGTCCAGCGCGGCGCGGACGGCATCGGGCGGCTGGTTTTTGCTCACCGCCATGAGCGTGACGGACGCGGGGTCGCGGCCCGCGCGGGCGCAGGCGGCGGCGATGCGTTCTCGGAGGCGGGCGATGTTGGCGGCGATGTCCACGGGGCCACCGTAGCGAAACGGCGGCAAAAAAAAAGAGCGCGCCTCGCGACGCGCTCTCGAAGTGGTGGGGGCGGAAGCTATTTGAGCTCCTTGATGCGGAGGTTCTTGAACTGGACCGTCATCGGCGGGCCGACGTGGATCTGCAGGGCCAGGACGCCTTCCTTTGCGGCCTTGGCGCCGCCTTCGTCGGTCACGTCCACGGTCTGCTTGCCGTTGATGAAGTGCTGGAGATGGTTGCCCTTGGCGATGATCACGTAGTCGTTCCAGTCCTCGTTCTTGATCGTGGCCTGGATCTCCTCAGACTTGCCGACAGAACCGGTGACCTCGACCTTGGTCTTGCCTTCGGCGTCCTTCACCACGGTCTTTTCGCCGCGCTTGGCGAGGATGCCGCGGCCCTTCTCCTCGTAGAGGATGCCGCTGTAGGTCTTGCCGGCCTCGAAGTCCGCCTGGTAACCGCCGACGATCGGGCCCCACTCGCCCTGCGACTGAACCTTGCTCCGATACTGGATGCCGGAGTTGCCGTTGACGATGCGGTAGCTGAGGCGCAGCTCAAAATCCTTCACGGTCAGATCCTTGTTCACGAGGAACGTGTTGTGCGTGATGGCCCCCTTCTTGGGATCCTTCTCGCTGGGCGGGGTGATGCCGGTGATCGCGCCGTCCTTCACGGACCACAGCTTGGGGTTGCCCTCCCAGCCGGTGAGGTCCTTGCCGTTGAAGATGGACTTGAAGCCGGCCTCGTCAGCGGCGAGGACAGGCAGCGCGAGCAGGGCGGAGAATAGAATGGAGGTCAATTTCATAGATTAACGGTCGTGCGACGTGTTGGTTGCGGGGCGCATTCAGCGGATGGCGGGGGCGGCTGTCAACGGCGAACCGGAGGCTTTTTCCGGAGGCACTGCGCTTCTCTGAGGCCAAAGAAGGAGCGAACGTCACTCTTCCGCTTTTGCCCAAGCAGGAGCAACTGCGCCGACGAGTTGCCGGTCAGATAGCGTGATGTTTCGGCTTGGGGCTGCCATTCACCGGGACGCCGAGATAGGCGGCCATGTTTTTCCGGAGGTTGAACTGGGCGAATGCGTGGAGCGATAAGGAGTTGGACAGGGGAAGCTCAGATAGCCGGTGGCGCAGCCTGGCTGGGCAGGCCGGGAGATGTTCCCGGTGGTCGTCAGGCCGGGTGCAATTCCTCGTGGATGGCGTTGAGCAACGCTTCCACGGTGAAGGGCTTGGCGAGGTGATGACGAATCCCGTTGGTCCGCAGCTCGGTGTGGCGCTCAGGCTGGCCCGGTTGATTGGACAGCCCGCTCACGGTGATGATGCGAACCTGAGGGTGAATGTGTTGTAATGAACGGATGAGCGCCATGCCGTCCATGAGCGGCATCATGATGTCCGTCACCACAATGGAAATCTGCCCGGAATGCTGTGCGTAAACCGCCACCGCCGCCGCACCGTCGTCCGCCACCAAGACCCGATAGCCGTGCGCTTCCAACATGCTTCTGGTGACGGCGATCATGGCTGGTTCATCATCCACGACCAAAATCGTTTCGCCGTGCCCCATCGGCAGTTCTCTGGCCTGCGTCCCATTTTCGCCGGTGTTGCTGGTTTTTTCGGCCGGCAGATACACCTCGAAGGTCGTGCCTTTGCCGGGCTCGGAGCGGACCTCCATGAACCCACCGTGGCTGCGGACGATGCCCAACACCGTGGGCAACCCTAAACCGGTGCCTTGACCCTGCGGCTTGGTGGTGAAGAAGGGCTCGAAGATGCGATCCACCACTTCCTTGGGCATGCCCATGCCGTTGTCCGTGACCCTGAGCAGCACGTAGTCTCCGGCCTGCGCGCCCAAGTGCAGCTTGGCTGTGCCCTGGTCGAGGTGAAAGTTGCGGGCTTGGTAGAGAATCCGACCGCCATCGGGCATCGCGTCCCGCGCGTTGACGCTCAGATTCAGCAGCACCTGATGAAGCTGGGAGGGGTCAGCCTTGAGCGGCCAAAGATCGGCCGCGACATCGCTGTGCAGGGAAATGTTCCGTGGAAACGTCTCCTCCGCCACGCGCTTGATGTCCTTGATGAGGTGGCGCAATGGCACGATGGCTCGCTCGCCGTCCGTGCCGCGCGCGAAGGTGAGCACCTGCTTCACAATTCCTGCCCCGCGCTCGGTGCTCGTGAGCATGGAGTCGATCATTGGGCGGAACTTCTCCGGCAAGGATACCTGTTGCAGCAGTTCCAGCCCCATCCTGATGGGCGCGAGGACGTTGTTCAGATCATGCGCGATGCCACCGGCGAGCATCCCCACGCTTTCCATGCGCTGGGCGCGGAGGAACTGCCGCTCCAAGTTCCTTTTCTCCGTGATGTCCTGTTTGATGGCGATGAAGTGCGCGATCGTCCCGGCCGAGTCCTTCACGGGGGTGATGGTGGCTTCCTCTTCCAATGGCGTGCCGTCTTTGCGCTGGTTGTGAATCTCCCCGTGCCACACCTGTCCGGACGAGATCGTCCGCCACATCTCCTGGTAGAACTCCGGCGGATGCTGGCCGGACTTGAGCACGCGCGGGTTATTGCCGATGGCCTCCTGGCTCGTGTAGCCCGTGACCCTCGTGAAGGCATCGTTCACCCATTCGATCGTGCCTTTGGCATCCGTGATGACGATGACATTGGCGGCGGCCGCGAGGGCGGCACTTTGGAGCTGCAACTTGGCCTCCGTTCGCCGCCGCTGCACAAGCCGCCAAATCGATTCACCGATGAGCTGGACGGTGTTGATGTCCTGCTCGGTGTAGTCTGACGGCTTGTTACCCACCCCGGTAATCATCACGACCCTGCCTCCCTCGATCACGGGCACGCTGATCAGCCGCTGCAGGGGAGAGTCCCCCTCGGGCAGTCCATGCTCGTGCGCGTAGGAAGCATAGTCATTGAAAACCACCGGCCGTTTCTCGCGCAAGGAATCCGCCCAAATCCCCGCCTGCATCACTGGGTAATGGCTTTGATCGGCTGCGTGGCAAAACTTTTCCAACGTGCGTCGGGACCACGTGACCAACTCGATGGTCTCCCCGTCGTCGTTCACAAAGTGGATGAAGCTGATCTCGCTGCCGGTAAGGTCTTCAGCAAACTCCTGGGCTTGCTGCATGAACGATTTCTCGTCCAGTTGTTCCACCTCCACTGGCAGCCTCAGCAGAACTTCCCCCAAGCGGGAGCGGACGACCAACTCTTCCTGCGCCCGCTTGCGCTCGGTGATGTCATGCTGGGCGGAGACCCAGACCCTGCCGTGTTCGGCGTGATCAAAGACACCCACGGACGCCTGGCACCAGAAGCGCGTGCCGTCCTTCCGCACGTTCTCCACCTCGCCGGACCAATTTCCCCGGGCCTCCAGCGAGGCCATGATTTCCTGCACCATGGCCTCCGGCTTTTTGGCTCCGGGCGCATTCAGCACGGCAATGGGCTGGCCGATCAGCTCGCCCCGGGCATAACCAAACATCCGGTCAAATTGCTGGTTGGTTTCGATGATCAACCCATCGCGGGCGCGGCAGAGATTGATGCCCTCTTCCAAGTTCTCCAGCATGGCCGCCTGCAGCTGGAGGTGGCGCTGGGACTGGCGCGCTTCCGTGACATCCACGCCCATGCCGTAGACCAGCCCCTCCGAAACAACCGCGGACCATGACAACGTCTTGAACGTGCCATCCTGGTGCCGATAGCGGTTTTCGAAATGGAACGTCGTAATCCCATCGGCGAGTCTCGCCAGTTCCGTTACGGTGGCGGCCTTGTCCTCAGCATGAATGAAGTCCAAGACATTGGCTCCGATTGCGGCTGACCGGTCGCGGCCCAACACCAGTTCCCAGGCTTGGTTCACCCGCTGAATCTGACCGTCCAAAGTGCAGATGAGGTTGAGCCCCATGGGTTGTTCAAAGAACGTGGCGAACGCCGCCTCCGCCAGCTTGATATCTTCGATGTCAGTGCAGGTGCCGAACCATTTTAGGATCTGCCCGCTCGCATCGCGCTGCGGCACCCCGCGGATCAACCACCACCGGTAGGTGCCATCGGCGCGCCGTAGCCGGCATTCTAGCGAGTAGGTGGCGTTTTGTTGTGTCGCACGTTGCCAGGCCTCCCACGCGCGCTGCTGGTCGTCCGGGTGGAAGGGTTTGATCCAGCCGTGACCGTAACTTTCCTCCAGCGTCAACCCGGTGTAATCCACCCACCGCTGGTTGAAATAAGTGTTCCAACCATCGGGTCGGGTGATCCAAACAATTTGCGGCATGGACTCGGCGAGGGACCGGAACTCTCGCTCGCTTGCCTGCAAGGCCGCGTCTGCCTGCCTGCGCGCGGTGATGTCCGTGTGCGTGCCGATCATCCGCAGGGGCTGTCCGGCGGCGTCGCGTTCCACCACCCGGCCGACCGAGAGCAGCCACTTATACTCGCCCGTCCGCGTCCGCTGACGGAATTCCACCCGGTATTCGGCGCGCTTGCCGGAGAGGTAGTCGGCAAAAAGTTGGCCAGTCAGATCGCGATCTTCCGGATGCAACCGGTCGAGCCAGGCCGCCTTCGTTTCGTGGAAATCAGCCGGATCATAGCCCAGCATCAACGCGTATTCGGGGTTCACCACTGCCTCGCCGGTCTGCAGATTTGTGTCGTAGATGCCCAAATTCCCGGCGTGCAGCGCCAGCGCCAGACGTTCCGCCGTCTCAGCCAGACTGCGCTCGGCGGCCTGCCGCCTCGCGCGCTCACGGATCAAGCCCAGCCCCAGTGCCAGATCGCCCGCCAGCTCGGCTAGAAGGGTGGACTCCTCCGTATCGAAGTGGTTCACCTCGGCCGAACAGATATTCAAGGTGCCGAGCACGGCGTCCTCGTGAACCAGGGGGAAAACGCCCAAGGATCGATAGCCGCGCTGGAGAGCGGCCTCCCGCCACGGGGCAAAGCGCGGCTCATTCGCTATGTCGCGGCAGCTCTGGGGCAGGCGCGTGCGGATCGCCCTGCCCGTGGGGCCCTGCCCCTGTTCGTTGTCTGCCCAGGAGATGCGGGCCGTGCTGGTATAGCCATCCTCGTGGCCGGCGTGGGCCACCGGCCGCACCGTTTTCTCCGCGTCGTGCTCGGCGTAGCCCACCCAAGCCATTCGGTAGCCCCCTTCTTCCACGATGAGCCGGCATGTCGTCGTCAGCAGCTCAGCCTCCGTGGTCGCGCGTTCGATAAGCTGGTTGCAATCCACCAGCATCCGCAGGGCGCGGTTCGCCTGGACCAGGCGCTTCTCCAGCTTGGCCCGCTCGGTGAGCTGCGTCACATCCCGCACCACCCCGAACAGCCTGGCCATCTCCGCCGTCTTCGGACCGGCGCGGAACTGCCCGTGCAATTCCAACGTGCGCGTCCGGCCGTTGGCATCGGCCAAAGAGAATTCCAGGTGCAACGGGCCCGCTTTGGCCTCCGCGGTAGCCATCGCCGCGAGCAGCGCCTGACGGTTTTCCGCCCGCAGGCACGCCAGGAAATCGTCCTGGCCAATGGCTTCCGTGCCCGGGGCCAGCCCGAGGAGCCGGCGGAAAACTTCGTTGGCGTGAAGGTGGCCGGAGCGGACGTTCCACTCGAAGCTGCCGAGGTGCGCCGCTTCCAATGCTTGCTCCAGCCGATCCTCCGCCCGGGCCTTGTCCACCGCCAACCGCTGCTCCACGGTGATGTCCCGGCCATGCAGCAACACCGCGCAGACCTCCGCATGGTCCAGCAGGTTTTGCGCAAGCAGTTCCACGAAGCGCGAATCCTTGGACGGCGTCCTCAGGTGCACGGCGAACCGGTTGGTGACCCGCGGGCTGCTCAACACCTTGGCCATCATCTCCCCCGCCAACGCACGGTCCACGTCCGTCACCAGGCTGAGGAACGGCATGCCCTGCACCTCCCGCGGCGTCCGACCCAAAACCGAGGAGGCTGCTGCCGAGGCGTAAACCACGTTTCCGGCAGCATCGAGGGTCAAAACCAGATCGGAAGAGTTATCCAGCAGATGGCGGAACCGTGCTTCCGCCTTGCGCTGAACCGCCTCCGCTTCGGCTTCGATACGGCCCGAACGGACCATGAGTCGGAAAATGAGGAGCGCCAGCAGGGCGTTGACCACCATTTCACCGGCGGTCACGAGCCAGAAATCCGGTGAGAATACGTCCAACCCAGGGCGGAAACTCGCCTGGAACCCGAGCGTTCCCGCCGTAGCCACCACCCAACAAAGGGCAGTGTATTTCAGCGCCCTATTCATGGTGTCAGGAGTATCTCTTACATCTTTGGCAAACCGCCAAGCGCTGAACGAAGCACCCCGCGAACACGCTAGCTCGGCGCTTGGCCCATATCGAGGGGCTTGAGCTTGTCAACTGACAATCCCAGCGCCTGCGCTAACAGGAACAATTCCCGTGCTTTCACGACCTGCAAGCCCAGCTCGATCTTGGCCAGGGTGCCGCGCGACATATCGAGCCCGCGCAACTGCCCTCGGGCCACCAACTGCTCCTGCGTCAACCGCAACCGCAGCCGGTGATGCCGGATCATCTGCCCTATGCCGTCCCCCTTGCGCTTCGTGAGCGCACGTTCCTTTCGTCGGTTGCTGGCTCGGCTCCGCAGTTTACGTTTCACCATAATGGCAATACCCAACAAACCCTCACCCAGTTCCTAGCGGCGGCTAAGCAAAGACTATCAATCCGGAACGGGCCTGATGCTCCTCCTGCGAACATTTGTGGCACTGACACCTTGGCGAGAGTTCTCATCAACTCGGTATCATGCGCCCTGGGAGGCGAATCCACCTAAACAAATCGGGGGATATATTTTTACCGAGCGCAGGCAGACCCGTCAGCGCATTGGGTGACCGGATGCGTTAGCGTTCGGAATGGAGCCGGAAAAGGCAGCGGGAGAGCCGGGAAACGTCCGGGTGGGCCCCGTCACCCAGCACGTGATGCCAGGCTGAATCCTGGCATGGAAAAGCAAAAGGCGGACGGTTGCCCGTCCGCCTTTTGAATATTTAGTGGCGCTCCTGGAGCGCCGGAGGAACGCCGGTCACAGGCCCGGCGCTACCGGCTCAGTAGCGGTAGTGCTCCGGCTTGTAGGGGCCTTCGACCGCGACGCCCAGGTAGGCGGCCTGATCCTTGGTCAGCTTGGTGAGCTTCACGCCAATCTTCTCCAGGTGCAGGCGGGCCACCTCCTCGTCGAGCTTCTTGCTCAGGCGATAGACACCGACCTTGTAAACGTCCTTGTTCTTCCAGAGGTCGAGCTGCGCGAGCGTCTGGTTCGAGAAGGAGTTGGACATGACGAAGCTCGGGTGGCCGGTGGCGCAGCCGAGGTTCACGAGGCGGCCTTCAGCGAGCATGAAGATGCTGTGGCCGTCGGCGAAGGTGTATTGGTCCACCTGCGGCTTGATGTTCTTGCGCTTCACGCCCTTGGCGTTGTTCAGGCGGTCCACCTGGATTTCGTTGTCGAAGTGGCCGATGTTCGCCACGACGGCCTGGTCCTTCATCTTCGCCATGTGCTCCAGCGTGATGATGTCCTTGTTGCCGGTGGTGGTGATGTAGATGTCGGCGCGGCCGAGGGTGTCCTCGATGGTGGTGACCTCGAAGCCTTCCATCGCGGCCTGGAGGGCGCAGATGGGGTCGATCTCGGTGACGATGACGCGCGCGCCCTGGCCGCGGAGGGACTGGGCGCTGCCTTTGCCGACGTCGCCATAGCCGCAGACGACGGCGACCTTGCCGGAGATCATGACGTCAAGGGCGCGGTTCAAGCCGTCCACGAGGGAGTGGCGGCAGCCGTAGAGGTTGTCGAACTTGGACTTGGTGGTGGAGTCGTTGACGTTGATGGCGGGCACCAGGAGTTTGCCCTGTTCGAGCATCTGGTAGAGGCGATGGACGCCGGTGGTGGTCTCTTCGGAGACGCCCTTCCAGTCCTTCACCACGTTGTGCCAGTAGTTGTTGCCGCGCTTCTTGTGGATCGCCTTGAGGAGGTCCTTGATGACTTTGACTTCGTGGTTGTCGCTCGGGGTGTTGACCCAGCCGTCGCCATTTTCGAGTTCGTAACCCTTGTGAATGAGCAGGGTGGCGTCGCCGCCGTCGTCCACGATCAGTTCGGGTCCGAGGCCGTCGCCGTGATCGAGGGCGCGCTCGGTGCACCACCAGTATTCTTCGAGGGTCTCACCCTTCCAGGCGAAGACGGGGATGCCGGCGGCCGCGATGGCGGCGGCGGCGTGGTCCTGCGTGGAGAAGATGTTGCAGCTCGCCCAGCGGACGGACGCGCCCAGGGCCGCGAGCGTCTCGATGAGGACGGCGGTCTGGATGGTCATGTGCAGGGAGCCGGTGATGCGGACGCCTTTGAGGGGCTTGTCCTTGGCATACTTCTCGCGGATCGCCATGAGGCCGGGCATTTCATGCTCGGCGATGTCGAGTTCCTTGCGGCCCCAGTCGGCGAGGCTGATGTCTTTGACTTTGTAGTCGGCTTTGGAGGCGGATTTCTTGGCCATAATTTATGATTTCGTTGAGGGCTAAAAAGGCTGAAGCGTTGAAGGGCTGGGGCAGCGCCCCGGAACCGCTTCAACGCTTCAGCGAGAGCAGTTACTTCACGGCCTTCTGGAGCGCGCTGACCTTGTCCGTGGCTTCCCACGTGAGATCCTTGTCACTCTTGCCGAAGTGGCCGTAGTTGGTGGTCTTGCCGTAGATCGGGCGGAGCAGCTTGAGCTGGCTGACGATGTCGGCGGGCTTGAAGCTGAAGACCTTGCAGACCGCGTTGGTGATGGCCTCGTCGGACAGGCCCTCCTTGGCCGTGCCGAAGGTGTTCACGTAGACGCTGACGGGATCAGGATAGCCGATGGCGTAGGCGAACTGGATCTCGGCGCGCTTGGCGAGGCCGGCGGCCACGATGTTCTTGGCGACGTAGCGGCCCATGTAGGCGGCGCTGCGGTCCACCTTGCTGGGATCCTTGCCCGAGAAAGCGCCGCCACCGTGACGGCCATAGCCACCGTAGCTGTCCACGATGATCTTGCGGCCGGTCAAACCGGTGTCGCCCTGGGGCCCGCCGACGACGAAGCGGCCGGTGGGGTTGATGAGGAACAGCGTGTCGGGGGTGAGGAGGTTCTTCGGCAGGACTTTCTTCACGACCTCCTCGATGCAGAATTCCTCGATCTGCTTGTGCTCCACGTCGGCGGTGTGCTGGGTGGAGATGACGACGTTGGAGATCGCGACCGGCTCGTCGTTCTCATACACGACGGACACCTGCGACTTCGCGTCCGGGCGGAGCCAGTGGACCTTGCCGCTCTTGCGGATCTGCGTGAGCTTCCGGCC
>JACCDO010322372.1_pt1 | contig 10396 bp, 3 predicted proteins | sample 7446101 | NCBI WGS metagenome assembly JACCDO01 (sample SAMN15323440, study PRJNA562643) | freshwater metagenome | isolation source: river surface water | place: USA:Blue River Watershed | collected 2017-08-16
AACGGTGAAGTACTCTCCAAGTGCGGAAAGCTCTAATAAAAAATCATTAATAGCCGCTTGGTGCACTGAAGAAAGAATATTCAAGGCCGCTTTGTTGGGAAGCATATGCTATCTATCCTTCGTTTTAGGTCGAAAAGCAGCGTCCAAGTAAGATTTTTCAATTGCTTAATTTCGCTCGCAAATCGCTTAAAGAGATATATTAAGCTAAATGAGCAGCATGAAGTTTTTTTTTGTTGTAAATTACACAAATTATTGCTGTTGAATATCAATTTTCCAGCTCAAAAACGAAGCAGTTATACTTTCTTTCGATGAATCGGTCTTCTTAAAGTAGCTATTCGCTTAATTATCAAATTTAAAGATTATGTGTTGAAAGCTCATTAATATACATGAATCTACAATATATCTACAGTAAAGCCTATTTCAGTATCAAGTTTGTGCGAAACGAATCAGGTTCGCGGGTCTGTACGCCGACGCCAATTCTCCGGAGATGGATCGAATACGAAGGTGTTGTGTTGGCCGAAGATCTTTGATACAAGGTAACCGCTTCCAGTAATCATAGCCATGGCCGCAAAATAAGCCCAAGTATTATACTCATCACTAGGCGAAAAATTAAGAAAAAGTAGAATAATAGATATAGCGAACAGAAAGCCCAGTATTTTGTCAACGACAGACATCCTTGCGCTCTTTTCGAATGAAGCTATTAAAGAAGGATTAACGGAAGAGTAACCCTAATATGTCTATAAGATGATTTTATTCTAAATATCCGGAGCGCTTAGGCGTTTACTCACTACTTTAGTGCGCTTGTACTGTAAGCACGGACCATTTCAGACCCCTGTCATGGTCTGACCGTACGACCCCTCCTTTTCCCGACGGACAGACGACGGAAGAGGAAGATTCACCCAAGCGACTTTACTAGAGCATTCATTCCAAAATTTACACAGCTTCTTATTAAAATCGATTTAGTGTAAAGTTATTTATGATGGAGGATGATTCAGGACACATGTCCGACATCAGCAGTGCTACTAATGACGAGGATTTAGCATATGGAGGACATGAAAGATCTGATGATGAGAGATCTATAGACAGCTATAAAACGCCACCGACAAAAAGAGCGCCGACTTCGCCTCCTAATACTCCAGTAATAGGATCGAAAGAGGACAGTGCTACCAATACGGTAGACGATAGTTATGAATTAAAAGATCAATTGTTATGGAAGTTGACTTCTGCGAACATGAATGCTCGGCCCTCCAAAAAAGATATAGACCACAACTGTTTAGAACAAGAATTTAAAAAGACATCTATCGGCTTTTTAAATAAAAGAACTTTTTGCTGCGATAATACTCTGAACTTGGAATGTGAGATTGCAGCCAAATATTTTAAGATGAAGAATGATCTTGGTGAACTTGTGAACAGCGATGAAAACATTCTTCTAGTTTTTAGCACTGAATTAGAGAGCAATACATACATGCTGACTGCACACGGTTCTGATTCGAGCAAGATGGAACGATGCTTAGAGCGCATGAAGTCTTTATTGAGAAAAATTCTAAGTGAAGATGGGCATATATTCACTCCTCTCAAGTTCTGGAAAAGTCAGCATGTTTTGGCATTACGCGGATCAAAACATCTAATAGAATTACAAAGAAAATGTCGAACTATATGCCAGTTTCATTGTTCGTCAAATCTGCAGAGTAGCTCCATGGCATTAAGAGAAGATCGCACAGCTCTTGAAAATGCTGTATGTGTTGAAACCGTGAGTGCTTCAGCTGCAGAATTGAACTGTCTTCTATCTCATATATCATGCATGCATCCTCGTCACTTACGCTGGGATTTGCCACTCCAGCTGGTTCCGGCTAATTATGCATGTTTAAGTGGTTTCGATGTGTACATTGATATTGGCCTGAGATCAGATGAAATGCAATCGGATGTGCCTGTGGAAGTTTGGGGTTTTGATGGAGAACCTGAACAAGCTTTAGAAGTTTTGCTAGCAGCTCATTCTTCTAATCCAATTCGTAAACTTCCGCCTATTTCAGATGCGCTGCATGAGCCGCTATTACTGGAAATTCCATCCACTCCCCCTACATCAACTTATCCACCGGAGCCTCCTGCCCTGCGGCGAGGTCCGCCAGCTGTAGTACAAAATCTAGACAAGTTATCTGCGCTTTCAAAGCCTTTGCAAGCATTTCCCCTTACAAATGGTTCGTTTGAGTCTTTATCTCTATCGCATGTACCTAAGACGGAGGAGATGGAGAGTCCCATGATGGGCCCTGGATACTTGCCTGCAGCAGCGCCTATGCGAGAACAGAATGAGCGCGACAGTTCAAAGCTTGAAAAAATCTTCCTTTATAAATCTAGTTACTCATTTCAAGATCGTGAAGCAGGTATCTACTACCAGGCTTTTGAGCATGCTTTTGCACAAACTTTGAGATATGGTTTCGGAGTGACCGTGGCAGCTATTGAAGGTGCCGAAGACTGCACAGGCTTTAAAGTTTCGCTTCCATCAAAGTTTTCTCAAAATTCTGATCGGTTTTCAGCTTCTGCACGCACCCCCCGTTCAGGAGCCCTGAGAGTTGATGTATATGGAAATACCAATAAAGATTGTCAAGCAGCCATAGCATATATCGCGCACGCGCTTTGCTCTTCGCATCTCAGCAGAACAATAATATATTTTCCAAAAGCAGAGCAACTCTTCTACAAAAAGCTTTACGAGGCAAAGGAAGCGCGAGATCGCATAAACGCTGCTGAGCGAGAACGAGACGCAAGTTCGCGCAGAAAGACATTAAAGTTACCAGCACAGGCCGAAGTTGTTCAAAATCCCATGCATGCGGATGGATTTATTAACATTCGAATCAAACCACCTATTAACTCTCGCGGTTTGCGACGGATGACATTTCCTGCAGATGTATCTATAACGGTGTGTGGACCTGTATTCACACTTGTTCAACGAGAAGCAATAAAGCGCTGCGAGCAGGTTTTTAGAAACGTAAGTGAGATAAATCCCTTTTTTGTGAAGTGACCAAGTGGTTCCTACTAACCTTTTGCGTATTATAATAGATACCTTCGGATTACTATGTTGCAAATGTTGAAGTTTCGTCCTTGAACCCACAAGCAAAAGTCATCACACCAAGGGCTTCGCGGGACCTATTCGTCCGCAAGCACGGACTTGTTGCGATTCGCATTGATGAAACAGCAAGGCGCATCTCTAATGCGACAGACTGTGGTAGCGTTTCTCCTTCAGGCAGCGTTGCTACGGCAGGATCGGGACTTGCAGGACTTGCTACCATTTGGGCACCTACGAAGAAGAGCTTGGATAGAGTTCTCGCACTTATTGCGGAAGGTGAACAGGAAGCGAAACATACTGCACAATTGAAAGCTCAATCAATGCTTCATTTTCGAATTGGCCCCAATGATATTGGCGAATGTGACGATATTATAGATGCTGAAAATACGCCGTTTCCTCCGGATGCGCCTATGCCTGATGCTGCTTTGTTGGCAAACGCGCCGACACCAGCTTTACTCAGCCCTAACAAGACGTTTGCGGAAGCTGCCTCCTCACATATTATAATACACTGGCCTCACGCATCCTGCAAGTTCATCTTCCTTGAACAAACGACCAAGAATGCTCTCTCCTATCTTATCAACGGGTATCGAGAAATAGGTGTTAAGATCACAACGCCATATCGCGACAAAAAAGATGCCAGCGTATGTATGCTCATTGAAAGTGCTGACGAATTTCGGAGTCCCAATGCCGCCATAAATGTGCAACGCGCTGCCAATGCCGTTCGCGAATACATGGCGACAGTAGCTGATAAGATTAAAGCTGTGCAATTGGTTGTCTCTTCGTCTTTATTATCATGCCTTAAAAGCGATGACTTGGCCGAGCTAAAGAACATGCAAGGCCTTTACGGCGTGCATATACTGATCGAACCTGCAAGTGAAGATGTTCACGAATGTTCCTATCGAATGGACCTCACTACTCACAAGGCTCATCCGAAACAACTGCCCGATCCAAATACTTGTAAAAGCATTGAATCTAGCTTCGGATATAACCTGCAGCTATCTCTGCGAGTAAAGAATTGTTCTACTGGCAGACCTATTACTATACAGATTGTGAACGACGACTCGTCCAACTGGAGTCAATACGGTGTGTCGGCTCTTTTATTGGTATTAGACGCTAGCGCAAATGCAACTCTAAGTGCCGAAGACATTGCAGCCATTGATGCAGGACAGGCCCTAGTGAACAGCGACTATTTGCGACAGCATATGATACTACGCGTTCGTCCCACACATGCTTGGGATCATGCAGAACAAGCTGACGCTTTGCAATTCAGTCTTCTAACCGGACTTTTAACTGCGGACCAATTGCGGTTGAGAGGAATTGCTGTTATCGCACCTACATACAATTCATTGCTTGGCAATATGTCCAGTAAAGACTTAAAGGCTGTAACCGCGGTTACTTTGTTGAGCTTCGCCAGAGAGGAACTGACGCGCTATATTCAACGCATCGTCTGCCTCGAAGACGCAGAAGCTGATGATGAACGTGACGAAGATGCGGGCAAATCTATCGGCTCCAAGAGTGAATATAGCACTTCCAAATCATGTTCTACAAGTAGCAAACCTTGTTCAGCAATAGCTCAAGCGATTGTTTTACTTGCACAGGACTTGGAAGAAGGGGCAGTGGAAATTGAGAGCGGTCAAGTTCAACCACCGCTGCTAGCTGATGCGAATGCACCGATTTCGATGGAGCGAAAATCTGATGATAGCAGGCACCACTTCAGTAGCTCTAATAATGCGGAACACAAAGAAGCTGAGTCTGATTGTACGACTCCGAGCCACATCAAAATCTCGATGGAGTCGACGCAGCCGCTCATTACATTCAATGATATGATCTACTTCAACGACATCGCCAACAAATCCTCAAGAGTCAAACCAATTCAAAATCAAATTGTTTTGAAAGGACTACCAAATAATGTCCTCAATGCGATCAATGCTATCTGGGTTCTAGGAAATGAAAAGAAAAGTCTGAATACAGATCGAACGCGACATGCATAAATAGTCGTTGTCAAAGGCAGAATGGTAAGGAATGGCTTACACAGCTGCATTACAATTTTACAATTTAAATAAATAAGCTTTATATATTTTGTCTGTGACTTTCTCTCCATTTGAGGGTAATTTTCTGTAGTTCCTGGTTTTGTCGACCGCACGACGAAGGAAATCCTCCTCAACGAACATATTCAATAGCCAAAATGTTTGCTGGTGGGGTATATCCATGCAGGCTGCTGAAACGGCGCAATCCTCCATTAGGGGCGGATCTATGGATCGAGCATAAAGAATCCGCGCGGTTTAACCTGACAGTTGAAAGCCTATTGATACGTGAATCTGTCAGCGGACGCCTCCTCGCTGATTTCCCTCGTGCTTTCATTAAAGCTTTTCGTATGATAGGGAAAAACATTATTATTGTAGATAATGTGGATAAATTCGGTAAAGTAGCAATCAAATTCGAAGCGAACCAATTGGGGGAGTTAGTTAAGGAGCTCCACCATAAAGCGTATCCAAGGATCCATAATCAGATACTTAGTGCCTTGGAGTCAAGTACATCTATTTTAGGAAAGCGAAAGCATGGCAGCATCGAATTGCCTAATCTGAGTAGTCCTTTAGTTCAAGAGAATATCATAGCCATGCTATATAATCCCGGGTTCGCGGACTTTGTGAGGCAGCTGCAATCGGTGGTGAATGGATTTTGCGGTGTTCTCGAGCCATATAGTAGGGTTCCTTCTGAGCAAAATGCAGCAATATGCAGCTGTTCTTCTAACTCCTCATCATTAGAAACACCTCTATCTGCTATTCCCAAATGTGCGCAAGTGACTACCGCGCTTTCTAATGTGGACCGACAGGAGCCCATATTTGAATCTTCTGTTCAGCAAATCCAGCAAACTATAGAAACACTTGAAAAACCTCATTTAATTGATATTCCACAAGAAAACCCTGAAGTCCAGAAAGCGGTCGAGTTCGACTTTTTCTTGGAAGAAGTGTATCAGGATGTTGTGCAGTGAGACATTTTCAGTAAAACTATAAAGACTAGTTAATTAGTAGATATGATAATAATTGCATTGTTTCATATACAATATTGTGAGACATAACTTTGAAGTAAGACTTCTTGTTTCCATGTCATGCTCTTTTTAGCGATCCAACTATTTCTGGTTGGCACGTGCAATGGAGCCTTTGTTCGGAATGGGGGGTAATTGGCCTTCATAAGTCTTTGATTGAGATGCTATACCACTAGTGGGTGCTCCTGGCGGTTGGGCTAGCGATTGCTGTCCAACGATTTGTGACAGTTGCGGTGCTTCCTTTCGCTTCAACATTATCAACTCTGCACGAAGCGCTTCAATCTCCCTAGCTTGCAATTGCACATAGGCGATGACCTTTTGCCTTTCTTCTCTTTCTTGACGCCCTTCATCTTTTGATTCAGTAGATACGTTATTACCAGGTTTGTTCAAATCGCGGGTGATGGTGAGCTTTTCTTCGGTGCACTCTCCGACTTTCTTCAGAAGATCAGTGTTCTTAACCATAATACCTGCTAGCTTTTCACGTAGTGCCTCTCCTTCTTTCGTCAACTTCCTAATAATGTCACTGAATGCCTTTTCTTGCTCAGTCAAGCTGTGCTCTGCTTCATCTTCGCGAGATCGATTGGAACCAGCCTCCAAGTCATCCAGATCAATTTCACGACCAAATTTCAGCATTTGTAAGTCACGTGCTTTAGCTTTCCACTGTGAAATCTTATCTTGTTGGGCATCTCGCAACTTAGAAAGAACGACTCGCTCTTTGCGAAGCTCACCATACTGTTTACGGGCCTCATCGGTTTCTTTACGAAGACCGCCAATGCGCGCTCGCAAACCCTTGAGAACATCCGCTTGTACAATACAGTAATCTCTGCTGCCGAGATTGGACATCAAAGTCCGCTTATTTGCATCACTTAGAAGAGTGAGATCAACGGCTGCATCGTCTTCTGCTGCCGCCACCGATTCTTTCTTTTCTTCTTCGGCGCCAGACTCGGGTGACTGGTTGGTTGCATCCGCTTCAGCAGACTTATCCTTATCGGGTCCAGTGAGTACACCGCTCGCCTGGAACATGTAAATTTGTTTCAAAGAAAGAGGAATATTAACATCAATTTGGTTTAAGCTAGATTGCTTCTGCAGTTGGAATGCTTGAATTTCAGTTCCAGATTGCTTTACATCTTTGCTGACTTGCTTCAGACGAGTCTTCAGTCTCTCATAAGCTCTCTTCGTCTCATCGATGAGCTTTTGTAGAGCAGCACATGCCTCGTCATTGCCCAGTTTGCGATCCCGTGCTTCAACCACTCGCTCATACATACCTGGATCACAGCCAGGCGGACATGCGTCATCAACTTCATCCAAGTCCTCTTCTCCTTCCTCGTCATCTTCCTCTGCCTCTTGCTCTTCTTCCTCCTCCTCGCCGTCTTCAGCAGATTGTCCGCGTTTGATTTTCATCTTATAAATACGACGTAATTGCTCATAATAAGGATAAGAAGCAGGAAGAAGCGTGGCAAAGTCGTTGGCAATGGTCGCAGTCTCCTCCACAAGAGCCTTCTTCTCCTGCTCCTTGGACTCCAATGTCGTCTGCAACTCAGATACTTCCAATTCTATAGATGCCAACTCTTTCTTAGATCGCGAGAGCTTATCAAGCAGCATGTTATCTCGAGCTTCAAAGCCTTGCAAAATGGTAAATTCTTGAAACAGGACAAGCAACTTCAGCTCCGCCAGTTTCAAATCTGTCATGCACGTAGTGCGATCGAGCCGAGTTCCTTCGATCGCTTCCGCAAAAGCGGCTACATTTATAGCAATGGTTTTTACAAGCCATTCACGCTCTACGCGCAAGCGTCGGCGACGCTCCTGTCGCACCACATCTTGAACAGCATCAGAGCGGGTAACAGCGCGCTTGACCTGCTGGATCTTTGCCAGGGCAGGAACGGCAGATTCGATATACTTTGCGCGGGAAATTGCATTTGCATCAGATTCTTGTACATATATTTGAAGAGGAGAGTCATTGATTTGATAAACTTTTGGTGCTTCCATTGATTCTGGCACAGTTTTCATTGAGGACGTGTCTACTAGAGAGATATTGAGATCAGTGTATGATGCAGGTTCAGGCGCTATTGCAGAGATCAGAAATTCACCGGTGGCATAGTTCTTGTTGATTAATCGTTGCTTATCGACATCAACAGAAACATGGTCGACCGAAAGCGTTTTAAGCCAGCCTCCTTTCTGACCCATAGTTTTGTTCCGTGCTGCTTCAAAGATCTGCAACTCAGTTTCCTGCACTCGATCTCGGTCTTCTGGATATTCCGATGGATCAATCGATGGCTCCCACAAATTTGCAGACATATGCTCTTGTTGTAACTCTGAATCAATTCCCCGAATGCGTGAATTGGCTCGCTTGATAGCATATATGAGCTCTTTCTTTAGATCTCGCAGTGCCAAGAAACGTTCATTAAACTCTAAACGCATTTTTACCATGCTTTCTTCCAGCATAGCCATTTGCAACTTCTTTTTGCTTGCTACTACGTGTTGATCTGCAGGTACGACATAATCAGGTGCAACTTTTAGCTTGTAATCGCCTATTGTTCGCTCTGCTAAACTGATGGCTTGTACGTCTCGTTCGTCGTCCTCATCATCTTTAGGCTCTTCTTTCTTGTGCTTCAAGATATTTTCCTTGCGAATACGTCGCGCTTCCCGCCTTGCAGCTGCACTGCCACCATGATGATGCTGCACTTCTGCTTCTTTGGTCCCCGATTTGGAGGCAATAGAGGATGCTTTATCTTCCAACACATTTTGCATGTCCACTGCGTGGATTTCGCGAATGGGACCGGAATCTTGCAGCTTAGACGAGTTCTCATTTACTACAGCATCTTTGATAGTTTGTTGTGCTGATTCGATAAGGAGTATTAAAGCCGGAGGCAATCCCATCGTGCGAATAGACCGCACGAAATTTTTGGCGGATCGACCAACACCGGTATGAAATGCTTTCAGAGTGATTTCCTGGACTAGCATACTATCTTGTAAATTGAGCAGTTTATCACGAAGTTTCGCTGCACGTTCAGCTTCTCGCTTGCATTCCTTATGAACTTCTTCTACTAGACTCTCTCCCGCACGACGCAGTAGAGCGAACTGCTCGACGTCGATCGTCATTTGCTCTGCGGATAGGCGCACTGCCGGTGGCAACGCGTTATTTGCTTCCACAATTTGCTCATATTCTTTTTGCAAAGCTCGCACTAAGGCTCGTTGCTGGTCTTTAACTTGCTCTGCAATCTGTATTTTGGCATCCTCTTCGCTCTTCAGTTTGGCATCTTGGATGCTGTACGCTCCTTTCTCCATGTCATTAGCATCTTCAATAGCTTTCGCTAATGACGGAAGTGTTTTGGAGCGCGGTGATAGTTCTCCGACGACGGAAGATGCTAGTTTGTCTTTTTTCAAGTCTGGCTTTAGAGCGCTTGTGCCGTACACACCTGCATCCAGGTCCTTCCACAAGCTTTCCGCAGCACTATTAATTAAATCAAGGTCTAATACATGCACAGATATGATGCCATCTAGACCAGCACTAATAACAAATTTATTGTCATAAGAGGCACATGCAAATGTAACAGCACCATTATGCGCAGCCATGCGCAGAAAAGTGGCAGGGTACTTAGCCGGACGAATGCACACAGTGCCGTCGGCATTACCGACGCCAATGAACTGTTTGGAGCACGTATATTGTATAGTGGTAGGTAGCGGGGCTTTAAGCTGCGCCTTGCCATCAAATGAATACAAACCTAGCGCATAGTCAGCATTAGGATCTTGTGGTATGGCCCCGCCCTCAACATTTCCAAATTCCAACAAGTGCATTCGGAGAGCTGAAGATGTCACACCTGTCAAGATAGAAGCTTCCCCTGCTTTGTAAATGGCACGATTCACTTTCACCGACGAGTATTGCACAAGAGACTCCATTGATTCCGACTTGGAAGGCGACGAAGGTGCAGTGCCGGTGCCTGTTGACGCGCCGTCCGCTTCCGTTCCTTCAGCAGCCTTGGCATCCTGCTTCTTCGCATCTCTTTCTTTAATAACTTGGCCGCAAAATTCTTTTGTTGGAAATGCATATTCATAAGTATCGCAGTCATCCTGCATAGCATAGGCAGTCGACACATTGACCTCCCGGAGAATACCATCACTGCATGACAGCAAAATAGCGTTTCCGTCACTTTTCCAACTCAAGCTATCAGCACATGTTGGCGCTTTGGGGTTGCCCCCGGGCTGCACAGTCATCATACGCACAGGATTCCAAACATTCTTTCCATATTGTGCAGAGATTTTCGAAGTTTTTAATAAGAAAATAGTGCCATCTT
>JACCDO010368922.1_pt1 | contig 10396 bp, 8 predicted proteins | sample 7446101 | NCBI WGS metagenome assembly JACCDO01 (sample SAMN15323440, study PRJNA562643) | freshwater metagenome | isolation source: river surface water | place: USA:Blue River Watershed | collected 2017-08-16
ATGTTTACAGGTACGCGGAATGCAAGAGCGGTGTTGAGATTGAAGCATGTCGGTAGTGGAAATGATGGGTTAGAGAGGCTTTATGCGACGGGGTGGGCGGAATGTTGCCAGGGTCTGGCAGCAGAGAAGGGAGGGGCAAGCGCTAACCGGAGCCTCGGCAGGCACTGTAAGCACAATATGCATGTGCAACCATTGCGCTTCATCACTTACCGGCTCGAGTGGAGCGTGCAACCGCATAAGCCAGTGCGATATCTTCGCAATTCCGCGCGCGGTCCACGTGCTTAAGGAATGCCGCTGGCACCTGCCGACAGAGGTAGGACACAAAGGCATTAGAGGACGGTTGTGCAATCAATGAGCGAATGAGGGTTGGGTTGGAAGAGGGAGAGCGGATGGTCAGTCACGGTTCCGAGTTGCTTGTGATATGTGACATGAACGGGGGCTAAATCGGTGCAAGTATGCAATATAGCCTTTCCAGATGGAGCGACTTACCAGCTCCTTGAAGGCCTTGAAACTGTCCCTGTGCACGAAAGCTGCTTTGGTGAGCATAATGGAGTAGAAACCCGACCACCACGTATGCTGCGGAACAGTGGATGCAGCCCGGCGGGCAATGGACAAGATATAGTTGGATGCGAATGAGCGAGATGAAGAAATGATGATGGTTAGACTTGTTGCAGCGAGTGTCGCGAGGAGATTAGCAGAGAGCCATACGTACCTGCCATCGCAAGTACCGCGATGCGCCTGTCACTGGGTCGACTACATACCCGATGCGTAATTAAAGTTCGATGCCATAAGAGGGGTTAACACATTTGCGTGGCATGTAATATATTGAACAATGAATGAGAGGAGGGGATCAGCGTTAGTGCGGTTGGATGCACGATCAACGCTGTGCGGTTCAAACGCTAGTGATAGGCTACGTACCGGCGTGAATGCGTGGCGAGTAGCCCACTAGCGCACTCGAGGATGTTGCCCATACATTGGCGTGCTTCACAAGCTCAGAGCAAGGGATAATAAGATCGTCATCCAATGAAAGCACGGCATTGGTTTGAGGCTCCTACAAATGGAAGCATCCATAGAATTGGGAAAATTAGATGGCATGTCAGGATAGAAATTGTATTAGATATTGAGACGGAAGCATAGGCAATGCGAGAGAGCTGGGTCGGTGACTCCAACAGCTTTAACAGGTACGATGCAATAACGGGGAGTCCCTGCTTACCTCCAATGGCATGAAACGATTATTCAAACTGTTTTCCGGGTACTGCTCAAAGCGCACGCGGATGCTTCCCGTCAAACCCCCCACATTTCCATATGCAATCGCACCATCCAATTCCCCATTTGAAGATTTCGCAAGCGGCAGTTGTGATTGCACATGCGAATGGCTATATTTGTTGACTAATTCTGCGGGAGGAGGCACTTCAGGGTCAGACCAGACTACTGTGATCTCTTTAATAAAACTGCACTCCAAAGAGCGCTTACTTTTGGTGTAATAACCTGTAAATTGAGTGAGTTTATTTATAAATAAAATGAAATACAAGAGAACGATATAATCAAGGAGTGAGAGGTGATACAAATAAATTGTGCCAAACCCTTTCAAACAAAAACAGCAAAATGGATACAACGCTATGAGCATGATATATGTGTTATAGGATTCTAGATAACTCACTTAAAAAACCTTCCAGCAAATCATTACGACGGAATGTGTTCACACGCAGGGTCAAGCCCAATGTTGGATCCTTTCTGATCATATCGGGTAAGTTTTGAATATGCTTCGGAATTTTGAATGCAGCGTTAAGCATTAGGTATGTTGATACTGCCAAAAAAATACAGAGGGCTAGAATAACATGAGCGGAAAAACCCATGATAAGTTCTAAAAATCAGTGGTCCTCACAATTTACAACAAAAATAAACGTATGATCCGAAAAATACGTAATGAAGTATATTAATTAACTTGATTCGAAACGAAAAATTTTTTATATATTGAATTTAGGGCTTGAGGTAGTTGTTTCCAGATCACAAAAGTTTAAGAGAAATACTGTGGGAATTTGGTGGGAACTTTTAAAAGTTCGTCAATTATCGCACTTACTATCTTAGCGTAGTGCTTTCTTTCGTCTTTAAAACTCATAAAACTAATATTATTATGGTAGGAAGGGGTAGAGGCAGGGAGCTGAATCTGCCGGCTTGGATGACTTCTGGTGGCGCGACCGAAGCAGGCTTAGGGGCTATCGGTGCTACTAATATGCCTAGCTTGGGACTAACATCCTCATATGCCGATAACCACCTCCCTGCGCCTGGTTTAGGTGCTGCATCAAAGCCACCTCAGGGCTCATTCCTGGTAGGCGCGCCAGGTTCCATGGCTTATGGTATGCCTCCGCCACCACCATTTGCTATGCCTGCTGTTGCACATTCACATTCAACGGGCTCACATCATCCGCTCCCGTCTTTTCATCATTTGCCACAGCAACATGCAAATGAGGTTTCCTTGGGAACAGGTTATGCAGCTCCATCTCAAACGCAGGTGCATAATCACCGCCCAATAAAAGATGCTGATATACCTGTTAAAAGTCGTATTAAAGAGCCCAAAGACTATCAATGGCAAAGTCGCGTTGTGTTGGGCAGATCTTCACATTTTGATACGGCCCCCGTATTGGGACAGGAGCCTCCACCAATAGGTACGTCGACACTCCCTGTATTTATACTGCTCATTGATCAACATGAACAATTTCGTGCGTTGCATGATCAAACATGTGTCTGTTTTTGCTTTTTATGTGCTAGAACTAACACCCTTCTCTCTGCATCAATAACAAACTTGCCTGCGTGCGTAATCCTGTCAACAGCTGTTACCACCTATGCCGCTGCAAATGGAGTACGTGGTCAATTAGACGATGCCGGGGCGTCTTATTCGCGCGCTGACGGACATGGAAGTTATGGTCACCATCAACAAGGGGCGCACCATGGGCGAGCCGGCGCGAAGCATATCGACCGTTCCGCAGAAACGCGCCATGCGCGCAGGCTGTATGTAGGAAATTTGCCAAAAAATGCCGCGGAAGCGGATGTGACACGGTTCATGGCCAAAATGATTGGTATCACCGCGCCTATGGACAGCCCTTTTTATCAACGCGGCGACCAAGCGGTTCTGAACACGCACATCGTGCAAGATAAAAACTTCGGATTCATAGAATTCGGCAGCGTGGAGTTAACTGCGGCTGCATTGCAGTTGGATGGCGTAGAGTACATCACTCCAGAAGGGCTTGCTGTGAATTTGCGTCTTAAGCGTCCCAACGACTATCGCCCGGAAGCGCTGCCTGCTGGTCTGGCCCCGCCGCCTGTGCTGAACGTGCATCTCGTGGCAAGAGTATCCCCGGACTCAGTAGTCATGTTGCCTCCGGGCGCCGCGCCTGCAGCTGGGACGTACCCGGGGCAGTCCGCAGGCGCCGCAGGCCCTGGCAAAGTGTTCATCGGAGGGCTGCCTTACAACCTCTCCGACGCGGATGTGGAGCAGCTCCTGACTGCATTTGGGCCGCTCAAAAGCTTCAAGCTCGTGCGCGACCCAGGAGCAGAACTCTCCAAGGGCTACGGCTTTTGCGAATACACAAACCTTCAGAACACCCAGGCCGCCATTGCAGGCTTGCATGGAATCGAAATTGGTGCCAAATCACTCACAGTGAAGATGGCTGGGGAAAAGACGCAAGCGCAGAATCCCATCGTGCAGCCCATGGGCACAGGTGTTACCAGCTATGCCCAACAGCCTTACCATATCCAGCACAACGCTTCCGCGTATCCATCTAATGCACCTAACATTGGCGGCGGAGGTACCCAACCCTACGGGGCAGGAGCATACCCGCAGTATGGGACCCCTATGCCCGTGCAGTTTTATCCGCCGTCTTCCATGGTCCCAGCTCCAGCTCCGGTCTATGTGCCTCAGTCCAGTACACTGGCTCCTGCTGCAGCGGCCACCAGGTCTGGCTATAGCCAAGCTCCTATCAGCCAATCTTCGCGCGTTTTAAAGCTGTCTAATATGGTGACTTCAGATGAGCTGCGTGACCAGCAGGAGTGGCTGGACATCACTGATGATGTGCGCATGGAATGCAGCACGTATGGCGCTGTTACACGAGTGGTGGTGCCTAGAGTGCAGGAAGGATTCTCCCCTGCCTCGGAAGGTCTTATTTATGTGTCATTCCAAACGGCTGCAGGGGCAGCAGCAGCCGAGCGTGCGTTGCAAGGCAGGAAATTTGCTAACAGAATTGTGATATCGGAATACTACGACGAGAATTTGTTCAATAATAACATTCTTTAGTAACTTAAGTCTGTGGAAACTGTAGTGTGCGTGTAATTTAATAACTTTTAAAATGAATGGAAGTTTCTAAAGCTGGCAAGTTCCCCTCAAATAATACCTGTATTGTGTAATATAGACTAATAGTAGAAAGAGGAAAGTGGGCCTTTAGTTCCCAGCAATTTTTTGCAAAATAGCTTGATGGGGTAAACTAATTATCCGTAAAGCCCAGCACTTTGAATTAGCACATCTTTAGGTGCATTGTAAAAGCTATGACCCCGCGGTCGCTGGCGGTGCAACTTGCACTGTCAAAAACCCGTGCAGCTTTGAATGCGATCCAAAGAGAATGGAACACAGAATCTGAGGATGGCGAAGTAGGAGTAGCATTATGCACGGAACTGCAACAAGTACAAACATATTTACGCGCTATTGCTGCTTCTGGCCAAATGATAGATCCAGTGGTTGTTATTAAACCATATCTATCACTGCTTCGCGCAGCAACTCTGTCTGGTCCTTACAAGCTTTTGGCTCTAGATACTTTGCAGCAGTTTCTGAGACACGATGTACTGACTGAATATCATTCTGCTGCACGTGTGACGCAGGCTCTGGATGAATTAGTCTCCTCAATTATTAAATGCAAATACGTTCAGACTGATGCAGCAATCGATGAGCAGGCACAAGTAAGTGCTACTAATGCTTTACATAAAGTGTAGCGCTCCCGAATCTGACTTAGAAGAAATATTTTGCTTTGTCCATAACTCTAATATTCCTTTTATTAATACACAATTGCATGTATAATATCCCTCTCCTGCGAACAGGTGCAACTTGTGGCTACACTTAGGATATTGTTTTCACCGGCACTGCTGCGCTATTTGCCTGATTCCGTTGCGTGGACAGCCGTTGAATCACTACATGCTACAGTAATACAGGTAAGTAATGCAATCCGTAAAAGACGCCTTACGATGCCCGATGTTAGCGCGGACTTCGCCGTCATCAACCGTGCTTACCTTTTCTTTTTCGCTGTTAACTCATTATATTGTTTATGTCATGTCACTCACGTTATCTATCATTTGGGCTATTCTATAATATATCGCGATAAAAATTGTTCGATTTAACGGAGCAGGCGGCGTCCGCTCAAAAGCATCTCCTGTTTCGCTTCGCCGAGCAGGCTTTGCTTTCAGCTGTGCAAGCGTCGTGTTCACCCTGTGCACCTACAGCAATCTTGCCGCTCAATACAAGACTTGAGACTGTGCAGAATGGCCCCAACTCCGACAGCTCCGTCGCGACTGGATTGGATATGACGGTCAGCGAAGTAGCGGACAGCGGTGAGACGAGCAACGGGGGCGCGCAAAGCGCTGAAAGCGAAGTGTCTTCTCCTGTGTTACCGTGTGCGCTTTCTATTCTACAATTCTATGTGGGGATTATTCAGAAACATTCTTTGCCAGATAGCGCAGCTGCATCCAGAGCTGCAGCTAGTGTGGCATCCCATTTGAAACAGGTACGAATTTTTCGGAGTATGACTGCCATGCTTTGATTACTAGTAACTCATCATTCTGTGTGTTTGCTTGCATAAGCTCACCTCCGCGATCTTCTTTTTTATATCTGTGTTTTCCCATCTTGACATATTCCTGCACATGTCTCACTTGCGTTCCATCCTGCCTTTTTTTGAGTAGGCCAAACGCACCTCAGTGTCAACTGCGTGGCAGCATCGAGTGTCAAGCACAGGGCTAGCATCGGGCTTGGGGCCGGATATGTGTAGCCTGTTGCTGGCGCTGCAAGTCGTTTTAAAAATTTTGCACACCGCGGCTGCAGAGGGACCCCTCAACGGGCCACACCCGATGGGCACCAAAGACTGCGGCGAAACCACTGCAAGCCCGACCATGCTCCTAGCACCAGATCTCGTCAATTTGCTGCGGGGCGAGTTGGCATGTTGCTTGATTCAATTGACTCGTCAGTATGGCTACCCATCAGTGGTAATGCAAATGTTATTGGACATCTTCAGCAGCATGTATGCAGTCCTGGGGCCCGTCAGCAAGGGCTTAGTCGAGTGTTTTGTCAAGTTTGTATATTTGCGCGCGTTGCAAGAAGCATTGGCATTGCTCCGGGATGATGGCAATATTCTAGTTAGAGGCATCGCCCCTGCCGCGGGTAACAGCTCTCAACCGGCTTCGATCGGGCAGGTGCAAACTCAAGTGCGGCTGATGGAAGAAGAGCACACGCATGCGCCATTTTCTGAGGAGCAAATCTGCGCTGTATTAGAATCACTGCACGACTTACTGGCTAATGCAGGATTTCTGACAACGCTGTTTGCGTCGTTCGACTGCGACTGCGCCAGGGAGGACTTGGTGCAGCCCCTGTTGCATCTGATGGGACAATGCGAGTGGTACTCATCGATGAACACATATAAAGCGCCCGTTGAACGCGTGCGGTACGTGCACTTGGATTTGATCAATAAAAAAAATGTGCTCTTTTGCTATAATTTCAGCTCTTTTCTGTTCAAATAGGTGCAGTCCCACTAACTTTCTCTACTTTTCAACCCCTCTCGAATGTATTGCCGGCGTCGCATCATACATAGGCTACTCTGCCAGCAGTGTATGACTCAAGTGGTGCAATCGCTAAGCGCCGCTCACAGCAGCTCTCGGTCTAGCACTTCCGCTTCCAGTGACAACGTGGATGCGAGTAGTAGTGGGGGAAAAGGTTGGTCATCGAGTGGTGGAGACATCAATCGTACCCCCGCAAGCGGTGGCAGCGCGCCGAACGCCGCTCCCGTAGACGAAGACGAACGTGTCAGTACTATTGCGGACAGCATTAGCGCATCTCGCCAAACCAAGATCATTCTCACCCGCGCTTCGCAATTGTTTAGCGAGCGACCAGAGCTTGGCTTCGATTATTTGCAGACTCACGGCCTGTTAACCAAGCCACTCACACCCAATTCGGTGGCTAAATTTCTACGCATTTCGCCGCGCTTGTCTATAGAAAAGATTGGCGCATACTTGGGGGAGCTTGGTACGAAAAATGCGCGACATGAAAGCGCCAGCGTTGAATTTCACAAGCAGGTCCTGTCAGACTACATCAAGTCTTTTGAGTTCACAGGACAATCCTTGCTGGATGCTGTGCGAATTTTTTTATCTGCATTTTTACTGCCAAAGGAGGCCCAGCAAATTGACCGCATCTTCGTCGCATTTGCGGAGCACTGCCACCAGTCTTGCGCCGAATGCGTCAGCGGGGTGCTTCAGAATTCCGATGTCACGTACTTGATGACTATCTCTATTATCATGCTCAATACGGACCGCCATAATGCGAACATTCCACCGCACAAAAAAATGACTCTTCAGAAGTTTGTCCAGGTGAATAAGAACTACGGGGCGGACCTGAAACAGACGCAAGACGTGCCCGTTACCTACTTGGAGAAGATTTTTCACAGCATTGACCAGTTTCCACTGCGCACCGACCGCAATGATTTGTTGTCCCAGCATGCCGTGAAGCATTTTTCTGTTGCGGTGTGGCAGGACATGCAGCTGCAGCAATCCATATTCCCGGAGCGCGGCTTTTTGACGACGGCGAGCTTCGCTCCAGCTCTGCTAGAAGGCTTCTCGAGGGAATTTGCGCACGCTAGCGACTCAAAGGGTGGAAAGAGCCATAAGCATGGAACGGAAGCTTATGAAGGTAAGCACAAGTTGCATTCATGTATTATACGAAGTTTTCAACTCCCGACTAACCCATATTTCTCTTATCGCCTTGCTCTCGCCAACCCTTGGCGCATTCGTACTTTCTCTGCGTTTTTTTGTTTCACAGACATTCGCAATGTTGGGAAGAGCATGCTTTTGAACAATTCTCGCGTAAACCCGCTGGTTTTATCCGCCGCTGTCAGCGGCAAGCACTGGATCTTCCATCAGGACATCCTTACCTGCGTGTGGGGCGACGTGCTGCTGGCTATGTGTGCCCCTTTCGTGGGACTTTTGGCCCAATTCTCTGGCAAGCAGCTTCAGGCACAGGCTTTGGCACAGACATCAGCGCAGGCACAAATGTGTATGCAGGCTGTCATACGTTCCTTAGCGATCGCCGAGGCTTTGGTGACATTGTCTGCTCTACACTCGCTCCCAATAGGTGGGTGCCCACTGTGCGGCAAATTCATGTTTTGCGTCTTATTTGTCTGCGCATATATCTTATGTCTAACCTAACCTATCACACCTATCTTTGAATTCCCTTTCTGTTCAGTTGCGGACACTGTGGTTACACTTCTAGCCGACTTCAGCGGCGCCGGCTCTGGCCGTACGACGAACCGCGTGCTGGCCGGGCTAGGCGTACCCCCGCGTCTAGCGCTAGATGAAATGTTGCTGCGCAGTACTAATGCAGCGGCAGTAGATTTTTTGCTGCGATTGCACTACTCCTTCTCGGCGCGCGCGGCGCTCTGGGCCCTACTGCGGGCTGCTCAGAGCAGCCCACACGTACTGCGCCGTGCATGGACGACGGTATGGGGAGTCTTGGGTAGGCTGCGCGACGTACGGTGCTTGCCCGTATCGATGGTAGCCGATGGAGACGCAGGTAAGCGGCACACTCAATCTTGCTAAATGCGTGCTTAGATGCATTCATTCGTTTCATCTCTAACATCTCCATGTTCTTTCCTCATCACGCTGAACTGACCTTTTCCCCGAAAATGCAATGGAAACTACTGCTGGGCTTTGCATACAATTTAACAGACGTTTTGCCCCCATTAGTACGTGCTGCCTTTGAAACCCGTTTACAGGAAGCTGCCGTGACAGACACCGAGTGCAGCCCCGGCAAAAGCGAGCCGAGCAGCCCGAAGCCCCAGCAGGGAACACGCCGAGGCAGCCTCCTGGGATATCTGTTCGGCTCCGACTCATTGGAGGATGGCATGTCTGAAGCGGCATCGGAGGTTCGAGGACGCGACTCAGCAGAAGCATTGGCACGCGTCAAAGCCAGTCGCTGGGATGCTGGCTACGAGGCCCTGATTGCGACTGGCGAGGGCGATGATGGTGATTCCGGACAGCCGGCGCTGCTTCTGAGGGACCCCTATGGCTTGCACGTATTTCCTACTTTACCTGTGTCGGGAGACTTGTCAGAAATTCTCTGGGGCGGTGTGGGCTCCGCATCGCTTGCTGCGTTGGACGGGGGCAAATCTGGCGAAGGAAATCTACTTGTCACACCGAACAGTGCAGACAAGGACCAGGAAAAACGCACAAAAGAGGATACTGTCATGGACAGAAGCAGCCGTACGAGCGCCGCGTTGGCCACACAGCGACTGCGACGCGGAGTGCGGGAGGCGGGTGCTACTTCTCTGGTGTCCGATACTCGTTTTTATTCAGAGCCTGCGTTAGTGTTGGCGCTGCAGGCGCTTTCTGATTGTGCCACGTGTGGCTGCTTAGAAAGCGCTGAGCTCAGCATGCAAGTGGCTGTTACTGCCGGCAGCGCCTCGGCATCTGAGCAGTTGGCAGAAATCTTGCAAACTTCAGCTGAGGACGCCGGCCGTGCCGCTCCCAGTGCTGCGTCTCGCGCGTGGTTCGAGCAGTTGCTCTCCGAAGCAGTGGTGCGCAACCGTGACCGCATCGGAGCTTTATGGCCTATCTTGGAGCGTCATTATAGCCTGCAGTTGCGCCCACCGCGCTTCGGGCTTACGTATGGCACGGAGCGGGCGCTGGTCGGGCTGTTGAAGGTGGCCGAACGCGTGCTGGCGCGGCAGGGTGTGGCGGAACCGATGATGGCGTTGTTTGGGCGATTGTTTCAAGCGCCGGCGCCGATGGCAATTGAAGCTGTTGCTGTCAAAGTGGCTGCACCGACCCGGATGTTGCTGCAGGAGGAGGAGCCTGTGCTCAGAGAACTAGCCGGCCATGTATCGTCAGGCGTTTGGCGACTACTAACCAAGAACGTAGACGTGTTGCCGCTACTGACCAGCGTGCAGTGGGATGTGCTCTTTCATTTGCTGGCCATTTCGGCCAGCGCTTCGGCCTATGCGGCTGTCAAGGTGTTCGAATCACTCGCGTGGCTGTTGCACGAGCCACGGTTGCGGGCCAACGTTCCATTGACTGTGACGCAGTGCGTCGTACCGCTGGTAATGAACCGCAGGGCTCCTAGCACCGTCAGCACGGGCGCCGTGCAGCTGTTGCTGCG
>JACCDO011163773.1_pt1 | contig 10395 bp, 9 predicted proteins | sample 7446101 | NCBI WGS metagenome assembly JACCDO01 (sample SAMN15323440, study PRJNA562643) | freshwater metagenome | isolation source: river surface water | place: USA:Blue River Watershed | collected 2017-08-16
AACATTTAATTCGCCGAATTATTTTTCTAGCAATTTTTCAAGTAATATCCGAGAATATGAAATATGTCAATAATGCATATATATAGACAAGAATACATTTCACGAGAAAATTTTCACGCGAAAAGTTGATGCTAAAAACTGTCTTCATTTCACCTCTGTATCAATTCAATGCAATTATCTGTTGCTACAATTGTGTAAATATGATCACCTTGGTAATTTGGGGTGTGGACGAAAGATTTTTATTCCGAAAAGTTTTGGGATTTATATGGAGGAGAAGATACAGGGGGGATTGGGATGATGAATGTCACGAGCAGTGGTGGCTGTACAGATTATAACGTGATCCACAACCATCTTAATCACGATGGCAAGCCAGAAGACGTCGCTGAATATTTCGGTTATATATGCGCCTACTTTTGGGGATTCTATTTCTTGCTGTTATTCCTAGATATTACAGCAATATTTGATAAGTTTGTTAAAAAATTAGGCGATTCTGCTTATAGCTCATATCAATGTTATACACTACTACATCGGTACATGGATGAAAGAGGCGGTCAGGGAAATAAACAAGATGTATTGCATGAGGTTAGAAATTATTTAGAGCAAAATGATCCAGGTACTCTACTTCCTTATACTTATTTGCTTACTTACTTATTCATTTTCTCATTCATAATCCAACAGCAAACTTCTTTCGTATTTCTACGGGTGTTGACCCTAGAGAGAAGTATGGCTCATTTAGGAAATGGTTGGATGCATTATATAATTGTATATGCTGCCCTTTTTGTTATTACGATAAGGAAGTATACAGCAAGGAATTTTTTCATGAAGTGTTATTAGATGGAAAGTCATATTATGGTATCACGGATTTGATATTTCCAAATGGAGACGTACATACACCTTATGTCTTGCAGGTTTTTTCATGTTTTTGTATTCCTCCAATTATAACATTTCCACCAGGAATGCTCGAGGATTCGATATACTATTTATGCAACAACCACATAGTTTTGAGTCAGTTCATGAGTAGTAGGGGTCATCCGTATAGTCGCGGAACCAAAAGAATGGCATTTTTTGCACAAAATTGTTTTTTATTTTTAATTCAGGTATTCATTCACTAACTTACCAACTGGTGTACTCACTGACGCGCCCTTCTCTCTATCCTTTTCTTATTCTCTTACGCACTTCCTTACTTAGGTATTGATTACTTCCGCCGCGAAATCATGCATACTTAAAGAATCAATTAGTGTTCCCGTGAACTATATTCTTATTCCAACACTTTCTGTCGTAATACAAAAGTGGTTTTATTATTTGGCGTATTGTCCCTGCTTTTCTCGCTGTGGTACTTCGAATTATTGTTTCTTTCGAAACTGCTTTCAGGGTTGTAAAATTACCGGTCGAATAATATGTTACATCTCACTTTTCATCGGTATTATCATACTATACGTCGCTTCGCAGTATTTGGTCTCCAACTATGACACTCCAGCTAAAGCGATACTCACCTTTTTCTGGTCTGTCACTGTGGTTTCGTCGGTACAGGATATTGTTTATTGCTTTCTGTCGTATTTTGGTGGTATCTCCCAAATTATTATTACTTGGGGTTACCGAATTCCATTCCTCGGTTTGTGGGGAACAGAGATAAAACTAGGTCTCGCAACTATATTACTCACTCACTCCCTTACTTACTCACTCCCTTACTCCCTTACTCACTCATTCACTCACTAACTCACTCACTCACTCACTTACTCAACAGGATCGTGGTTTGAGGAATACATCTACTGCCAACTACTGCAGGAAGGTAGTGATTATGTTGTTCATAAAAACCGTTACTTTTTGCTTTGTCCAATCGAAGATTTGAGTGCCAAAGCTGGCATATTTCATGTGAATGACGTCATCGAATACGAATATAAACAATATGCCTGGACCGAGGCGACTATTCTAAGAGTGAATGTCGATGGTAGCAACAATAAATCATACGACATACTGCATAATGGCGACGAGCTAATGCACATAGAACCCAGTAAAGTTCGTCGGATCGTAACACATAGGTGCAAAAGGTTCTTCAAATGGTGGAGAAACCACTGTTGCTGTTGTTGCTGTCAGTTTATCGTCGATGTAAAAATCGCGGCGAACGTGGCGAATTTGATAAAACAAACAAAAGAGCGAACGACAGCGATATTAAGCGAAAAGTTGAAGTTGAAAGAAGCGAATCTATTACTTGAATCCAATTGGAATCAGTTGAACTCTTTGATGCAAAATATCAAGGCTGCAAAAGTACCAGGCTCCGACATATTTGACAAGGTCAATTCGGTAGTGGTTAATACACTTCACACAAATCGTAATTCTGTTGATAATTTGTAAATAAAAATGCTTAAAAACGTCGATTGACACCACTTATCGCTGGCTCATAGCACGGCACACGTCACGTGTAGCCGTTAGATGGTACGGTTACGTTTTGTGCCGGTATTACACCGGTACCCATTTTTGGAAGTTAAAATGACCGAAAGAATCAAAAATTAAAAAAAGCATGCGAAAATGAGCGTTGCAAACAGTTCGTCGCACTTGAACTACTACCTGGACAACGAGAAATGCGACGAAATCCTGCTGTCCTCGTTGAAAAAGTATTTTGGGTACAATGAATTTCGACCGCATCAATTGGAAATATGTCGATGCATATTGCAACGGAAGGACGTGTTCGTGGTAATGGCAACTGGTGCAGGTATACCGCGCAATCACCACCCAATTAGTTTAAATCAAGCACATTCACCAATTCACTCGCAAATCTATTAATTTATCGACTCATTCACTCACTAATTCATTCACTCGCTCACCAGGCAAGAGTTTAACCTTCCAACTGCCAGTAATAGCATTGAACGAATTGAATTTTAATGTTTGTGCTATTGTTGTATCACCTTTAATATCTTTAATTGAAGACCAAGTATCATCATTGCGCGCGTTAGGTATAAATGCTGGTGCTATAGGTAATGACATCACTATGCACTATTGATTCAGTCACTTAATCATCTCTACTAGGTGGAAATTCATCCAATGATGAAGAAAAAGCAGCAATGAGAGGAGAATACTTGATTTTATATACAACGCCTGAAAAGTTGATAATATGGAAGCACGGAATAATTGAATTAACAAAAACACGTAAAATTGTGTGTTTAGCCATTGATGAAAGTCATTGTGTATCTGAATGGGGCCATGATTTTAGACCTGTATACCGCAATTTGTCAGATATAAGGACTTGGTTTTCGTCTTGTTTCACTCACGATTTACCAATCATTGCATTGACAGCAACAGCTACTCCGAACATACAGAAGGATATTATAACCAACTTGAAACTGTATCAACCATTCATCGTCAAGTCGACTTTCAATAGACCAAACTTGAAGTATTACGTGAAACACAGAAATAACGAGAAGGATTTAGTCAAGGTGTTAGTTGAATGCCGACGTGAGCAATTGCAGCAGTCCGGATTAGACTTGAGGACATTGACACAGACTAATTTACCACAATTTGTTTCTACATTAATTTATGTGTTGACAAAGAAAGAAGCAGAAACGATAATGCACAATCTTAACGAGGTGAAGAAAACCATAGCCGAATTGCGTGATATTAATGTAGCGTTTTACCATGCATCGATGACCAACGAGGAGAGAACTCGCGTTCATAACGGCTTTGCAGGTGATAAAATCAATATAGTTGTTGCAACAATCGCATTCGGACTCGGTATTCACAAGCCAGATATACGTTTAATCATACATTATGGTATACCTAAGTCAGTTGAATCGTATTACCAACAGACCGGTCGCGCGGGACGAGACGGACTACCTGCGAAATGTATTTTACTCCACAGACGACTTGATTTAGCGCGATCGTACACGATACAAATGAGCTCAAATAACAATGGTGTGTACGATAATTCGGCCAATTCATTTAGCAATCCAAACCAGTTAGTCAATTCTATAGTGGCGCAAATCCATACGATGAGTGAGTATATTAGTTGCACCAAAAGGTGTCGTCGAAAATTTTTATTAAATTATTTCAACGATACGGTAGCTGCCAATGCTATTGACACCTTCAATTGCTGCGATTTATGCGAAAATTACGCCTTAAAACCAAATATGGAATGTAGTATCAATGCGGGAAAAGATGTCTTACTCCTCCTTCAAGCCATCATCGATTGTGGTCAAGTGTACGGTATTGCTGTACCGATTCTCATGTTGCATGGCAGCCACAGCAAGGGACTGCAGAGAGTCCGAGATTATAGTCAATTCAAAACATTTAGTTGCGGTGTTCATCATAGTGAAGATTGGTGGAAAGCACTTGCCTATCAGCTAGCTACTGACGATGAAAATATGATTACATCAACCTTTGCACAAGCCACTAAGGGGTATGGCTACGAGATTTTCCGTGTTACCAACAAAGGAATGGGATACCTCGCATCGTGCCATGAATTATATGTAGATAATATGAATAAAAGTAACGGAAATGCCGAGTGCATCGCTGGAGTGGGTGCTCCAGTGCCCTATCCACTTATTCCGTCGGCAGATTTACAAGAGCAAATTGTCATGGAAAACAAACCAACAGCCGGAGCTGCGCATCAAAGTATGGTCCCCGAAGCAGAGTTTGTGTTTCATCATCAACTGCCACCGTCAGCGCCATTGGTTGCTGATGCAACTACATCGTCATTGTCTCTGGAACAGCGATCATACCTTGAGTCCTGCTTGAATAAATTACGGCTTCAAGTTGCTGAAAAATATGGATTTCAGCCCTATCAAATCCTGTCAAAACAAGATATTTTAGATTTGATAAGCCATCGTCCATTGCACATCGACCACTTGAATGGTTTGTCCGGCTGGGGTAATGCAAAGATAAAACAATTTGGACAAGATTTCATCGATGAACTGGTGCATATTTCCCAGCAGCACAACTACCCGACGTCGCTGTATGTACTTTCCTACGTGGAAAATCAGCAAAGACTGGTTGTTGAAGGGACCAATGGTAGTGAGATCATGCAAGAATCGATTAATGCAACGTTACTGTATCAACAACAGCAGCGTGTTTACTGTCCATACTACCTCGATGAGCACTCCAGTGACGACATGGTTGACGAAGCAATATCTGTTGATGGAAGCGTCCAAATCAACGAAATCGACAGAACTTATGACGAAAACCATAATGTTAATACAGTTGCAGGTAACGAGAACGAGGAATCATATGCATTTGTTCCAAACTTCTCTAAGTATGCAACGAACAATAAAGACAACGACAGCATTTATAGAAGAACTACTAGCAATAGCCACGAATTAATTAAGAAATTAGATTTATGGAATGGCAATGGATTACTAGGATACCACACAATTGAAAACGATACCAATATCATCAATGAGGAAAATATCACAAATGGAACCATAAATATAAAACGGAAATCGGATACCGCCGCAGCGAATGCTTACCGCAAACTGAAGCTGAAGCTGTGCGGCATTAAATAGCTTGTATTCTTGTGTATATTATAAATATCATATCGGCATGGTACCGGCACAGCAGCTCCAGGCGATGATGATCGCCAATAGACCAATCATCCAAAAAATAGTGATATCAGACAAGTTAAAATGCGTCAATTGAAGCATTTTGAGAAAAAATTAATTAAAAAAGTTGATTTATTTGCGTGGAAATCGGACAATAATCTGCGTGAGGGTGCGATAGTCAAGCGTTACTACCTGAAATCGATCGAGGAGTATAAAAATTATTCCAAGATTGTTGGAAATGTTACAAAATTTGTCGCGAAATTGAAGGAATTAAATAACACCGACGAGTTACGCGACGAGTTATCGCGGTTATTGCTGGAGAAGCTATACAACATGGGGGTTATAAATGAGACAAAAAGTTTGTTAGGATTAGAGACATTAAGTGTTACTTCATTTTGTAAAAGACGATTGCCAGTTGTTATGGTAAGATTAAAAATGGCAGAAACAATGAAAGAAGCAGGTATTGAAGAATATTCACTTATTCATTTACTTACCGTATTTCACTCACACCTATTCAACTCATAGTTACATTTGTGGAACAAGGACATATAAGAGTTGGACCTAATGTAGTTACTGATCCATCCTATTTAGTTACTAGAATGTTTGAAGATTACGTTACTTGGGTTGATGGGTCTAAAATCAAACGTGCTATCAAGAAATATAATGACCAACTCGATGACTTTGACTTATTACAAAATTAAAAATGATATATCTATTGTGTACTGTGTATTAATTGACTATTTCTTACTTTCAACCCATTTATCAATCATATCTTTTAATATATTCAATGGTAATGGGCAAGATAAAACGATTGAGTGGAATTCTTTGATATCAAATTTACTTCCTAGTTCAGTTTCAGCAAATTTTCTGATTTTTAAGATTTCTAACTGTCCGATTTTATAACCTAATGCCTGTCCAGGCCATGCACAGTATCTGTATATCTCTCGTTCAGCCTCATGAAGGTGCATTCCAGTTTTCTCCATAAAATATTCAATTGCCTTCTCTGCACTCCATCCGTAGTAATGAATACCAGTATCAACAACTAGTCGTACGGCACGCATCATATCCATTGAAAATTTACCAAATAAGTCATATGGACTCTTGTAGAATCCCATTTCTTCACCCAAATGCTCACAATATAACGCCCAACCTTCTATGTATGACGTGTACAAGTTGCGTCTACAAGGAGTAATCTCATAACGTCTATCTTCGATATATCGTAGAAATGAAGGTAATCTTTCATTTTCAAGAGCTAAAGACACTTGAAAGTGATGTCCAGGGATTGCTTCGTGCAATGCAAGTGCTACTGCCTCATAGGTAGGTGATTTCTCTACATGAGAACAGTTGACGTAGAAACGCCCTGGACGTTTTCCATCAGCCGTACCCACCAGATAAAATGCGGAAGGACCATTATTACGTCCAACTATTTCTAATGGCGATCGAGGTATATCATTGAAATACTTTGGTAATGCACTGTAAATCTCATCTGTGATTTGTCGGTAGACATTCAATAACTCTTCCGTGTTCTTTTTATAAAAGGAAGGTTCTGTTTTCACATGCTCAACAAAGTCATTGAAGTTATTGAAGCCTAATGGCACCAATACCTCATTTTTAATTCTTGATTCAATAACCGCCACCTCATTCACACCTATTTGATGAATTTCAGCAGGAGTTAAATCTGTTGTTGTGTGCCACTTGCAGCATACGGCGTATAAATTGTCACCATTTGGTAACGACTTGCAGCCAGTAATTTTACTCAAAACTGGTTCATATTCTTGTTTATAAAATTCTAAAAATCTAGAAAATTGCTTTTTAACATTTTGAATGGTTTCGCTCATTACACTCTGCTCTTCAGTCGTAAAAAAGGTTTTGTAATTATCATTTTTTAACGGAGCATAAAATTCATCTAACTCAGAGTTTATTAGATTAGTGATTTGTGATTCAAAGTTTCTGCATACATCAACAGATGAGATATATCCACGCCTTACACCCTCACGTAATGCGGCAATATAATCATCCATCTGTTCAGGTATAGCATTTATTCGATTTTGATACTTTAAGTAATCTTGATTGAGTAAATAAATGAGTAAACGACTAAGTGGCAAATGAATAAGTGAGTGAGTACCATCTTTTGTATCAAATCTCATCCATTCAATGGCTTCAATAAACCCATAAGTAGCACAACCAGTGCCAATACTGTTTATAGGCATCAAGTATAATGGCGATTCATCATATGTACGAATAATCTCTTCATGCTGAGTAAGTAAGTAATGATTAAGTCTGCGAGTTTAAGTGGATACGTTAGTAGATACCATTGACTTGAATAATGCATAATAAATTTGATCCTTTTCATCCACAGTTATACCTTTCAACAGCGATAAAATCTCTTGAGAATGCACTTTGCGTTGAAGGTAATCATTGGGCGCAATGCGTTGTAATAGTTTGTTACTAAGCGATAGAGTAAGCATACGAATTGATCGTGTTGGTGACTTATATACCTTGCATCATGAAAATTTGATTGGATCGCAAATTCAGGATTATCTTCGAGTTCCCAGGCAAAATCTAGTTCTAAAATTTCATGGAAACTGCTCATTTTCACTAACGCACTCTATTTTTTCCCTCGCCTAAAGTCGCGGCTTCAACTTGGATTTTGCTTGGTATGTGTAGGGATTACAAACATACACCTACATCTACTTATACTAAGCATATAAGAAAATTATTATTAGAAGAAAGAAACAGAGAAAGAATAAGTGAACGAAAAAGTGACATCAGTGAATCAGAATAAGATCAATATTAAGAAAACGATTAACAAGAATAGGAAGAAGACTAAGAACAATAAGAACAACAAGAACAACAAGAACAACAAGAACAACAACAAGAACAAGAACAAGAGAAGAAACGTTTAAGAAGTGTAAACAGGAGTCGGTATCTCGACTATTGCGTCAAATCTGTCCCCCGACTTTCAGTGTAAAAGCGGCCCTCGTGACATACCTACTAGTGCACATAATAAAGAATGAAGGTGTTTCTGGTGCTGCTTCTCGCGTACGTAGTGGGTACAGCCGGCTACTCACTCAACAGACAAGCGAGTGATGCTTTGGCGCGCGGCAAGTATTTAATCGGTTACTCACTCTCTCATCGAATTCGCTTCACGCATATTTATTTGTTTATTTCTTCAATTGACTTATTCTATTATACTCACGAGTTTCGTTAATTGCTTGTTCGATTATTCGCTTGTTAACTTAATTACTCGATCATTAACCCACTAATTCACTACTTCATTTACTTACGTACACATATTTAGTAACTCACTTACTCACCTATCACTTACTTATTAGGTGACGATTTATTAAAATTAAGTGCAAGAAGAACAGCAGGATCAGGAGGCGGTGCAATTCCTCCAACAGGAGCAGATACAGTACAATCATGGGAAATAGGACCTCCACCAGATTTACCATCTCTCCTATTAGCAAATCGTATAATCTATATAGGTATGCCATTAGTACCATCAGTGACAGAATTAGTTATTGCCCAATTATTATATTTAAATTATCAAAATGAACAAACAATAACCATGTATATTAATTCGCCTGGTACCAACTCACCAGATGGTAAAGCATTTTCATTTGACACTGAAGCATTTGCCATAGCAGATACAATGCAATTTATACGTCCACCTATAAGAACAATCTGTGTTGGTCAAGCATTTGGTACAGCGGCAATGATTTTATCATTAGGACAAAAAGGAAATAGATTCTCTCTTCCAAATGCAAGTATAATGTTAAATCAACCAAAAAGTAGAGCTAGAGGACAAGCAAGTGATGTTGCTATTAAAGCAAAAGAAATATTGAATAATCGACGTGTTACTAATGAATTTTTAGCACAATCATGTGGAAAAGATTTAAGTATTGTTGAAAAGGACACCCAACGCCAACGATATTTATCACCAGAAGAAGCTATAGAATATGGTTTAATTGACAAAGTTTTATATCCAGAGGAATTAAGAGTTCAAGCACCAAAATTCATAGATTTCTTATAACTGTGTTTAAAATAAATTTAATATATAATATACAGTAGAACTAACATTAAATTTATTTTTGTGGTCTGCCTCTGGCAGGTGGAGCACGATTTCTACGGTCTTTAGCAGATCTAACACGCACGATACGTTGATGAACAGCGGCTTCGATACAGTAATATTGTTTAATATATAACTTTGGTAATGCATAACCATCAAATGCAGATGCATCCTTGATATCACGTAATGCAGATGAATCAACGATGTTACGAACAGTGAATCTCTTGATAGCCTTATCCTTTGGGATGGCCTTGGCAGTTGATGAACATCTAACTCTATTTACATGACCTCTGCCATGCTATTAAAAAAAGAGATTAAGGTAAGTATGGTAAAACATTTAAAATAGAATTGAAAATATTGACTGATGACGGGAAACGATGCTATGATGGTGGGATATCTGCAATAAAGATGATATACTAACAAAACAACAAAATGTTAACTTCTGTGCTATCCACCCAACTAAATCACTCAGAACAACATCCATTACATGCATAATCACCATGAAATACAATAAACAAGTTCCATTTCTATCGATCAGTCCCACCAGCACGACTATCCCACCAACCAGCCCCGCAATTAACCCACCAGGAGGTGCACATCGCCCCCGTGGGTCCCGCCGTCCAACGTCACATCACTCACCTTGTTTCTGCCGTGGTTTCTGCGCTTTACAGTCATTTTATCGTTTTTTGTATGTAAGCCACAGGTTTGAGATTGTCCTTTTTGGGTAGGGTTCATAAGTACCGGCGACCAATAATTTTTTGAATAATTTTAAAATTAAGTCTATTGAATAGTAGA
>JACCDO011446141.1_pt1 | contig 10391 bp, 8 predicted proteins | sample 7446101 | NCBI WGS metagenome assembly JACCDO01 (sample SAMN15323440, study PRJNA562643) | freshwater metagenome | isolation source: river surface water | place: USA:Blue River Watershed | collected 2017-08-16
AAAAATTATTTAATGCATTAAATAAGAATATTGCAGATAATTCAATTAAGATAGATAAACAAACTAGTAATGATATTGAAGATACTTCAAATAATATAGATAAACAAGATACTAATAATAATGAAGAAGATACTTCAAATAATATAGATAAACAAGATACTAATAATAATGCAGATACTTCAATTAATATAGATAAACAAAATACTAATAATATAATTGATATTAATGTCTATAAACAAAAATTATTTAATGCATTAAATAAGAATATTGCAGATAATTCAATTAAGATAGATAAACAAACTAGTAATGATATTGAAGATACTTCAAATAATATAGATAAACAAAATACTAATAATATAATTGATATTAATGTCTATAAACAAAAATTATTTAATGCATTAAATAAGAATATTGCATCAGTATATTCTAATAAACCTAGTGATGCTACTATTGATACCAGTTTAAAACCTGGTGATACTAATATTGATACCGGTTCAAACCCTATTGATGCTAATATTGATACCAGTTTAAAACCTGGTGATACTAATATTGATACCGGTTCAAACCCTATTGATGCTAATATTGATACCAGTTTAAAACCTATTGATACTACAAATTTATCTTCAAAGATAAATAATATAATTAATTATATTCAATATGATAAGAAAACACATTCAATATCATATATTCCAACTATTCCACCAAATTTAACTGAAATTCCTATATCATTAAATGGTAAACATGAACTTAATTATGATAAAAAAACTAAGGAGAAAGAGTTTAGTGATAATGTAAAATTAATCATTAGTAAAATTACAGATAATTATGAATATATTATTTTTAAATGTATAGTGAAAACTGGCATTTATCATACATTATCAAACATATACATTATATAGTCATAAATACATATTTATTCAATAATAATATTTATATGGAAAATATAAATATGATATTATTGTCAAAATTTAACGTCTACATATATGTAGGCATTGAATGTATAATATAGAGTAATTAGATAAAATTAAAAGTTAATATCTACATATTCACCCTTAGGCTTACTACCTTTAAATATAGTAAGTTCTTTTGATTTTTCAATTGTATACAATTTGTTTATATTATCCTTGTTTATTTTATTAAAAGTATTATCGTTAAATATTAATCTATACATATTATCTACATTATTGTCTAATATTTTTTTAGTTATTTGTGTGTTTTTAATAAATCTATCATTTTCGGTTGAAATAGTATCCATACCATCATTCGTAATGCTATTGTAAATATCAGTAGTTTTTCTATCTTGTTGTGAATCACTTTTTTGTATAACCAATGTTCTAATATATTTTATTTCCTTATTAGTAAGGTCAAAAATATTAATTAGTTGAACTAAATTATTAGTAAACATATTATATGTTTTAATAAGCTTATTCAAAGTATTCTTATATTGTAAGCATGAAATATAATGAAGATTTTTTTTACTTTCATTCTCATAATCCGTTTGATATTTATTTTTTTTATTTTCTAAGTCATTAATTATATTAGATATTTTCTTTATAGTTCTATCATATTCCGGTAATTGTAACGTATATTTCATATAGGTCCTATCTGTTTCTTTATAGTTATTAAAATCATCATTTAAGTTATTATTAGAAATATATGAATTAATAAAATGTTCTACAGTAGTATTTACAGAATCTATAATAGTATCTTTTTTAACTTTTCTAATATTGGTAATTTCATTTATTATATCCTTATTACTTTCTTCATTATAGGATGGATGAGTTCTAATGATCTTTTCAAAAATGTTTACATTCATGTCATTAATAAGTTTATTTTTGGTACTGTTAGATTCTGTATATTCATTTTTAGTAGCATTAATTAATATATTATCCTCTTCTTGTTTCTTAAAAAATTTTTTATAGTGAAAACCGTTTTCATCAAATAAGTTATATGATTCTATAATTTTATTCAAAAGTTGTATTATTGCTGACACAATTTTTTTAGAAAATGTATGCGTAAATTTTGTAACACTAGTAAAATACTCACTTATTTTATTTACACAGTCAGTAAGGGTTTTTTCATAAGTTTCTTTGTCTTTATCTGAAAAGAAAGTTTTTGAATTTTCTATATCTGATTTAATAGTATTAAAATTTGCAAAAATATTTTTATTTTTATTCTGAGGGTTAGTATCAATAATTTCATTTAATATAACAAGTGTATATGTATTAGCGTCTTCAGTATTTGAAATAATATTATCACATGTTCCATTTACTATACTCTTAATCTCTTTCTTCACATTCTTAATATGTTCATTATATTCAATCTCTTTATCATTTATAATATCATCTTTCATTTCTAACAACGAATTCTCAAACTGTTTTTCGATAGACATAACTTCACCATTTGTTGTATTTGCACTTTTTTTAGCTTTATTTATATTACGTGTATGTGCAGCTATTCTATTTTTAATCATAGTAATCAATTCTTGTCTATCATTATGAGTATTCGATATAATTGTATGAATATTGTTATCATTTATTATTTCTTCAACTTTTGGTTTTTCTTTTGGTTTTTCTTTTGGTTTTTCTTTTGGTTTTTCATTTTTTTTATTAACTTTATTATCATAATCTTCATCCCCAAATAACTGCTGCAGACTACTGGAGAAATCATCATCATCAATAGGTGTATTATTATTGTTATTATTGATATTATTGATATTGTTATTATTATTGATATTATTTTTATTATTATTGTTATTATTATTGATATTGTTATTATTGTTATTATTGTTATTATTGTTATTATTGTTATTATTGTTATTATTGTTATTATTGTTATTATTGTTATTATTGTTATTATTGTTATTATTGATATTGTTATTATTGATATTGTTATTGTTATTATTGTTATTATTGTTATTATTGATATTGTTATTGATATTGTTATTATTATTGATATTGTTATTATTGTTATTATCTATATAGCTTATAGTAGGGGTCTCTACTACAGTTTGATATTTGTGACCATCTTTTTTATTTAAAAATATTTTCATTTTACGTGTTAATAATACATATTTATCTTTTGGGATTTTATCCTTATTATTCTCATCTTTAACATATGTATTTTGTATTTTTATTTTAAAAAATTTGTTATTACGAGTTTTATTACCAGGCATTATATAATTATAAATTAACTTATATAATTATATTTTATTTTATACTCAAACATTATGAATGGATATCGGTTCAACTACTACCCGGGGTAGACGTCAGTATTTGGGTAAATGGATATGCTCAGACAATAAAATGCCGGATTAATGGATATCGGTTCAACTGCTACCCCGTGGTATCAGATGAGTCATCATCCATCTCTCTTTGACTCTAAATTTGCAAATGCAAATTCATATTTTATTGAATCAACTACATGTAGTTGATTCAATAAAATATCATTTATACTGGTTCCGGCATTTTATTGCTGGAACCAGTATAACTCAGAGGAACGGCCGACCCTAAAAGGGTCAGACCGACAAAGATTAATACTAATTATTCATCTGATACTAAATAAACCATTTTCGCATCACGGTCAAATGTTGATGTCCATAGTATTGTATTTCCCATTGACCGAATCATACCTATTGTAAATTCGATTCCTTTTTTTTCGTTAAATACAAATGTTTTTGACACATCCAATAATTCAGTAAATGTGTCATTCATCTTAACCATACAATGATAATATTTCCGCGGGCTTCCCTCCTCACTCCAATGCACCACACTCATATATTCACCCGTTTCTAACTGAACAAATGGTGTTGAACCTCGAAATCTTCCATATATTTTCGACCACATTTGACACAACTTAATTATATATGTGTCACCCTTTTCATTTACCACTATGATACCTTCATGTGTCCATTTATATATAAATTCTCCCGGTCTGGTCGGAATAGGTATCCAGTTTTTCTCGCACCAATTTGTTTCATCGGGACTTGGTAATATTCGAGCCTCACATAAACATGCATTTTCTATATCCACACATCCGGTTATCATTCGCGCTTTTCCATTGGGGGAATATTCAATGGTTGTTCCAATAAATCGGAGTTTATCGGATTCCACATACAATCTTATATCTTCTACACCATGCGACACCAATTTATTTGTTCCATCGTATTTTTTTAGGGGAGTATTTGACACATCTAAAATTTCATGTGAAATCGGAGTGTATGAAATCGGTGTCATTGTATCGGGGTCTAATTCAGATAGCATATTGATTGTGTCAATTATTCCCGAAGAATCATGGAATAAGTAATAACCATTTGGATACATCCAGTAGTTCACAAACCGGGTAACTAACCAATATTTCCCTCTATAATTGACACATGATGCTGACCCGGGTAAATATTGTGGTATTTCTGGATATGGATATGTAGTGACACATTTAAATGGGAGTTGTTCACTATAGTATTTCGGCGATAATCCAGTCAACAATGTGGTGTCATGATTACCCCAATACCATTCTATTTCGAGTTCTTTGACACAAATGAGTTCTAACCATGCCCAATAATTCACATCCCATACTAATGTATTTGAATATGTGTCCAAAAATTGGGGGAAATACTCTAAATATAATTCCGTCCACCGCCTAACTGATTGTAGATTTCCGATTAAGAATGCCCCACAAAATCGCCAATGAATATGTGATATAATCGATATTTGGCCATCAGGTTTATCCAATCCTGCCGGTTTATCCCATCCTATCGGTTTATCCCATCCTCCCGGTATTGCTAAAAATGGTGTGTCACTAAATTTATGTGTCGAAATCCATTTCATATACGCCAGCATACTATGTGTTTCCGATTTCCACCATTCCAGGGGTGCGCAAATATCAATCCATGCAATATGGGTTGAATGAAACGGGTTTAATTCTATTGCCGATTGTAAAAACAGGGGGCGTGAATGGGAATATAATATGTATTCCATCGTATCTTTGGACACATTACGTTCAATAGGAAGTGTGCAGGTTTTTGCTTTTTCAACGGGGATAATAGTAGGATATTCTATCGGAATTAAAACGATATTAGGTGGACATTCCCATAAAGGTATAATTTGTGAATATGTGTCAGGGTCAATAAAAAGAATGATGGGTATATTGGATTGGAGCCATGGTTGAAGAATATTATTATGTGTCCAATCGTCCCTATTTAAAAAATAAGGTGTGTCTTTTAATTGGTGAAATGATGACACAAAAGTAAGTGGAGATGAATACATATAGAACTTATCGGAAAAAATAGGTCATATTTTGACACATATGTGTCGGAGGGGGGCTGGAAATAAAAATGGTTGGGTAGATAAAAGATAATAAAATAGAATATGGGAAAAGTAATATGAACATAACAAGTTTTTATTGCTAAATAGTGTGTCAAATATACTCTAAAACAAATATGTCAACTTCTACAAGATATCCTATTCTGTCTGCATTGCCAAAACATTACCGTGTAGTTACTGTATTTGATGTGGAAACTACCGGATTATTACCAAAACGCAACTCTGCAACCGGAACATATCCCCCATTGGATGAATACCCGCATGTGATACAGATGAGTTGGGTTAAGTATGATTTAACGACAAGTTCGGTGATTGCATCGCATTCATATTATGTCAAATTGTTGGATGGTATTGTAATCAATGATTTTGTGTCAAATTTGACAGGTATTACAAATGAACAATGTGAAACTCAAGGTATCCCCATACATGAAATCTTGGCTAAATTCTATGTGGATTATGTGGCAAGTGATGTGTTGGTCGCTCACAATGCACATTTCGATAAAGTTATGATTCGGACGGAACTAAAACGCCATAGTCGGGACACAGCTATGGCTATATTGGGCAATAATTGTTCGGAGCAATTGTGTCGTAATATGGAAACTACACTTAGACGTGTGTTAACTGATGAACACCTAACGGAGTTGCATAAGACTGTGTATTGCACGATGATGGCGACAGTTCAAATGTGTGGAATTAAGGTGAATAATGGGACTCGAGTATATGACAAATACCCTAAATTATCGGAATTACATGATTATTTATTTGGGTATGTTCCGGAGAATTTACATGATTCAATGATTGATTCATTAGTATGTTTGCGATGCTTTCTGAAAGTCAGATGTGGATATACTATTCCTGATATGAAGTTCTCTACATTGCTTCGTAAGTTTACTAATATAGCACCCTCCACGACTGCAGGTGTTGTTTACAAATAGTCGGGCCAATGAATGTTATGATGATATATGTATGTATCATCATATATCGTATACATCAAATAGAATATCCCATGCATATTCCATCCACCAGCCGGTTACCCAGTTTGATATTTTAGGATTGTCAACTGAAATAATCCATTCATATAGTCTTTTATATTGCATTAATGGTGTTCGATGTATGCATTTACGATGAACTAAGAATTGAGCGGAACGTGGTAGTTTTTTTGTTAGATTTATGTGTCGTAGTTTTCCAGTATGAAATAAATATGAATCATACCAATCTAAATATTCGAACAAGATATTGAATTCTGTGACACATTCACTTAAAAATCGGGTCATTGCTACTTTACCATCATTCACATTATAAAAATCTTTTTTACTATTTAGAGCATCCATAAATCTATCTACTATACTGCCGGTATGATGCCATGAATATTCTTCATCGTGAATAAAAAAGGAATAGTCGGGTAATGTGTCATAATTATCAATAATATATTTCAGATAAGAAGATGCTTCATTTCCCTTATTTATGGGAACATTGTATTTAGATTCGGGATTCTCTTTCTCATATATGAATACATTAATTGACACATCTAAATTCAAGCATGTAAATTTTTTAGCGAAATCTACTGAACGATTATATTTAGCAATAACAATATTTATTGATGGTAATGTAATTTCCATACCATACACTAAATATCTATATCATCTATTCATCAAAAAAATTGAAATACTTTTTTATTGGTATATATGTTGCATAAAACCTCTTTTAAACAACACTCTTAAAAACAACTCTTTAAAAACTCTTTCGCTAACGCTTAACTTAAACAAACAAAAATGGACGCTGTTACTACTACTACCAACGTTTTGACTAACGAAGACCGCATGCAAATTATTAATACGTTCTTTCGTGAATTCCTTACTCCTGATGCCCCACGCTTTCAACAGGCAACTATTGGAATCAAGCAAGTATTTGCTTTCAATTATGACCCTGATTTTGTTATGACCGACGCCGACGGTGAACTGATGTTTGAAAACAACGCTAAAAATCAACTTATCGCAAAGGTGCAACTGTATTTGAAAAAATCTGTTGCAATTGCACCGAATATGGACGAGTTCGATTATTCTACTGTTGTTCTCACACAGTCTACCATCGACGAGCTCAATAAACTAATCTCGGAATTATACCATGATTCTAATGTTAACCCGCGTAAACGTGTGTCTATGAAAAAGATGCGCGAAATTATTATTGACAATTTTGTTTACCAACCAAATTATGTCAATTCGGATGGGATTAACTTATCACATCCATTTGACCAAGCCGCCGATCAACTTAAACTGTTGTTAACTGTTGTTCAGAAAAAAGAAAAAAAAACCGTTACCAAGTCTACGAAATCCGACGATATCGTAATTGAAAAACAATCCGCAGTCATCAATGACCTGTACGTGCTCGACGTCGTTTACGATTTAACTGAGCTTACTGTTGCAAATGACTAAACCTCGTTTGTAACTCACCTACATATTTTGCCTACTAACACATAGAAATATCTGTTATTTGGCTTTTTTTACTGTTCAACTGACACATATTTTGATGTAGATACAGAATGCCTACATGTAGATACACAATGCCTACATGTAGATACGCGATGCATAAAAAAATTGAAATACTTTTAAATTGAATGGGATGATGTATAAACAAAATACTAATCTATTTAGCAAAAAACCTTTGAACTACTTACTACTACTTACTACTTACTCTTAAGCGACTTGAAAATGCCCGTCAATACCGTCAAAGAAATGATACGCGATACTCTTATCAATATTATTATTGAGAATTACCCAAAACATCCATTGAGAAAGCAAGCATTCAAACAAGTGATGTGTTATGAACATAACCCTGAATATGTATGTCCATTTGCTGAGACCATTGTGACTGACCGCTACTGGCAAGGATACTCTCGCATCAAGGCATTCTTTAATAAAGGAATTCCTATCGTCGAGAAACCGAAATACAGTACGATAAAGTTAACTACTGGTGATCAGGCAGATATTGTTAACAAACTATATACAGATTATTGTACGCATCCGAGATTCAATGAAGCACTTAATCAAATGTGTTATTTTAAGTATGACCTGAAGTATCGTTCGCAGTTTAATACGCAAGATTTCACGGTCGTGATTCCTTATTATCAAGCGATGGATAAGATACAGGCGTTCTTCAAATACGGAACGCCAATTGCGAGTATTTCAAAGACGGACCCCAAAGCCACTGTCTAAATGGAATATATTATATATTTTACTACACTGATGTAGACGATGCATTTATTTGCAATTATTCCTACTCAGCGATTTTTTTTGATATATGTGTCAAAAAAATGAAATACTTTTTAATTGTGTATGAATAAGTATACACAAACACTGTATGTATAACCAAATAGTGTTTTATAATTAACTTCACTTTTATTCTGTTACTCTCTCACACACTTTCTTTGAACAAAATGACTACGTTTCTTAATGAGTATAATGATGAATTGAAAACTGATGCTGATTATGATTCCATGATGATGGAGTATACATTATACATTAACTTGATATCTGAAGAGTATTCAAACAATCCAGATATAGATACCGAAACCATAGATGAAGCAATCCGCCAGATTCTCATTTACACCCAAGAATACAACTATTACTGTAATATAGCCGAATGCTATTTATTGCCACATAAATTGATGATGACTAAGATTAATGAGTTCTTTACGAATAGAACTCCTATCTTTGAAAGTTACCGAACTTATTGTGGCGTGAAACTTTGCAAAAAGGAACGTATGGTTGTAATCAGTTACATTGATGGGTGGACAGATGTGTCTGCGGAATTAAAATATTCTGCTTTAAAACAAATGGAATCATTTGTCTATAATCCAATGTATATGTCACCCTATCATGACTATGTTGTCGTAGTTCCGCTACATCAAGCTTGTTTAAGAATCCGCGCATTCTTCGAGTATGGCATTCCTGTGAATGCATCTACTGATAATTTGAATAATTAAACGGTGAATACATTATTCCTTTTTTTACATATTTGATAAAATACATATTTGATAAAATTATTATTATTATTATATATATGACATCTAAAACTCTACGTCGAAAAAAACAACGAACTCATAAAAAAAATAGTCACCCATATAATCGACGGACACGTAAAGTTTATAAAAAACATGGTGGTGCAGTGTTGGAATACACTGAAAAACTATTTTCAGATATATTGCGGAGATATTGTATCCATTCGGCTATTATAACCAAAGAAGAGATGTGTTTACGTATGCTAACTATATTTTTTATAAAACTAATGTTTATTGATTTAGATACATTAGCCAAAGACGCCAAGGATGGAACAGACTTATCCAAATTTCTGTCGTCAAATATTATACCAACACACGGACCAATTACCCGTAAATTATTATTATTTCAGAATACAGCGAAAACACCCGGGTCTACTTTATCTACCCGGGATATTCCACATTTAAAAGCAATATTTTTGGACGGCAATGATACAAATAAAAACACAGATAAGACTAATGTATTCAACCATATTTTAAATGCATGGAAAGAAAAAACGAATAATTCAGTTAATATAGAGACCGCTGAGTTTTGGTTTGATGAAAATAATAAGTTTAAATTTGAAGATGTTGAAACCCGAATTAAGACACAACTATATGATTTTTTAACAGCAACACATACAGATAAAAAATATGGAACGTTTGTAAGTGTTTATACGCGATATAAGGCATATATGTTGAATTTACTTGGTATTGGCAATATTATTGACACACGAATGTATACATCCACATTAGGAAAATTGATGGGTTCAATTAGTGTGTCAGGTATTACGAAAATGAAATCGACACATCAAGTTGTATGTGAAAACTATGCGAAAAATATTCTATATTCGTCTACAATGAATTATTTGAAAGGAAATCACGATAAAATTATTCAAAATAATCTACATATATTGGCAGCTTCTATTTTTACAATATGGATTGGATTATTAATGACTGTATTATTTAATTGCACACCAACTATTCCAACTGATTATGTAACAAAATTATTAAATCCAAAATGTAATATTCCATTA
>JACCDO011736939.1_pt1 | contig 10391 bp, 7 predicted proteins | sample 7446101 | NCBI WGS metagenome assembly JACCDO01 (sample SAMN15323440, study PRJNA562643) | freshwater metagenome | isolation source: river surface water | place: USA:Blue River Watershed | collected 2017-08-16
GGCATTCAAACGCAGCAATTGATAAACACTGAGTGCGAGGATTTATTAGTCATTTTTTGGGTGATTTAGGTTGGTTTCTGTACTGGAAGTGTGAGACAGGGCATATTTGGGTGTGATGAACATGAGCGCGACCACCATGTATGAGCATACTAATGCTGTAACTTTAAACACGGATACACAAACTCGCTCTGATATAAATGTAATAAGCGGTGCAAATGAGTCAAAAAATGATAGTGATGAAGACGATTTAGACGATGATGATGATGACGATGATGATGACGATGATAATAACAATAATAACAATAATAACAATAATAATTATAATGAAAATAGTCAACCAATTAAATTAGATGGTAGTAAAAGAAGAAAAAAACTATCAGAAGATGAAAGTTTAAAAAGATGTCGGGAGCGAAATCGAAAGCACGCTAGAAATACTCGTGAGCGTAAGAAAATGCAAATGGATGCTTTACAACGTAGAATACAAGAATTGACGGAAGAAAAGCATATGTTGACCTCTGCAAATGAGGTATCGGTAGCAAGTATATTAATCTCCTTAACTGGGCAGGATTCGACAGCCTCTGATAAAGATAGTCGTGATTTATTATTCGCAAATAGTCCCAGAAAAAATAACCTACATCCTCGAGAAGAAATGAACAAAACAATTGAAAAAATACACAATCATGTCGCTGCAATGCTAATTGATAACGATGAATTCGATGTTAATCATGCATTGTTGCGCTGCGATCGATCCACGTGTTCGACCGTCGAGCTAGAGAAAATAAGACGAGAAAGGAATCGCATGCATGCAAAGAAGACTCGATTAAGAAAGAAGAAAATGTTGCAAGAGATGGAAGCGATTGTATTGACATTAGAGAACGAAGTGCGTCAGTTGAGAGGAAGCAGTAGTATCCCGAACCAATCAAGCATTAAGAGAAATAACTCGTCGTCGGATCTAATAGACGGTTTGTTGTCACTGGGCGATAAAACCGTCAAGGCAAATGTGGTAAGTGAATCTGAGTCACGATCGTCAACCACAAGAAGCATAGGTAGTAATGACGACACCGTTAGAAGCACGGGTAGTAACGAAGATACTGGCAGCGATTCCAACTTTATTGAGGGCCCGCTAGAGACCAGTCGCCAAATGTACAATAAAAATAAACCAAAGAATTAAATAAATTGTTTCATTAAAATGTTAACTGTATTATAAATTCATTTTTTATGTCGTATTTTTTCTTGCTTTTCATTTGCATATTATCTCATAAACCGTCCGCAAATATCTCGTCGTCGGGTATGTTTTCACGTGGAATATATTCAGTTAATTTTTTTGCTTTAATGAATTGAACTTTCGCAGCTGTAACTGGGTCTAGCCATGGCTTTATCACCGCCCAACACGCGGAGAATATAAAGGGGCTGAATGGGTGGGTGAGTGAGTAAGTGAGTGAGTGAATGGGCGAGTGTTAAGTAAGCCGTGTACCTATTGATAATCAATGCGTGCTTCAGTATCTCCTCGTAATGTGTCTGGAGTATTGTTACTAATAGTTTTACTGCTTCAAAATCCATATTTTTGTATGAAAAATCTTTTAAATCAAACACTACCACTATCTTCTCCTCGTCCGGCTTTGATAGTTTGAGTGCACTTTCAATCAGGTAAATTATAGACTTTTCGACCTGTACAATGGATCGGTCATCTTTGTTGTGTCGTTTGACGACGCAATACAGTACTGGACGACCTTCTAAATCTGTTTTGTGGGGGAATGTTAATCTTTTACTCCAAAATGGTTCACAATCTGATAGCTGAATGCTATAAGTGACTGGATTAGTGGATGAGAGTCAATTAGTCAGTAATATAGTGAGTACTTGTGAACACCCTTCTCTATACGCCATAAAACATGGTTTTTTAAATTGGCAACAGCATCGTCGATACTCCCTCGTCGACCACGATATGCTCTGAGATAAGCGCGATCAGTGAACTTCCAATCAATGGTATTTATATCCTATATGAGTGAGTGAGTGAGTGAGTGAGTGAGTGAGTGAGTGAGTGAGTGAGTGAATGAGTGAGTGAGTGAGTGAGTGAGTGAGAGTGAGTGAGTGGGTGGGTGAGTGAGTGAGTAAGTAAGTAAATGAAGTGGCCAGTAAGTGATTGAGTGAATGAGCACCTTAATTTCATTATTAACACGTTCAATCAACACAGGTAGGTGCACAAGCTCTTCCTCGGTTACATCACCGTACATCTCTTAAAACCACCTACCGCAAATAGAAATTAACTTTAGATGACGATTTCGTGGTTTAAATTTGATTAAACGAAGCGAAAAATGTGCAAATCGGTCAAATTGACTCTTCTTGTTATATCGTAGGGCCGTAATACTTGTCCTTCAAGGCCGCTTTTTGGCAAATGATCGCCAACAACCTTAGCCGCCAATTTTGACGCTCCCTCGAGCAAAATGGTATGATGCAAGTGTTTGGCTTCAACTTGGGCCGCGAGGGCTTGGGATGTCACAGTGCAGACGTATAAAATTATACGTATGACCCTTTCCCTTACTCACAAGCAAATATCTTGTTATGCGTTACAAACTTCATATTACAAACATTATTTATTTATTTATTTATTTATTTATTTATTCAATTATATCCGTCTTCACTATTTTCATCCCGAGAAAATCTTAAAAAAAGAGGTCCTCCATCCTTTCTCAGACATCTAATAAAGTTGCTGTTTTTTGCGCACAATAGAAAAGTTAACATCGTACGTCATATGACATGTGTAGTAATACCTTTTACAACCGTATATTCAACCAATATTTCAATTATTTCTCTATTTTGATAAATCTAATCCCTCAAAAATAAAGTTGGAACATCTGGAGATCCACAAGAAATCAACTATGTCACACGAGTTCGTGTTCACGCCGTCTGTGTTCGACTGCGCCAACGAGACCGAATGCAAAGGCATCGACTGGGATCGTGAGGAAATTCCGTTGGATTCATTTGCAAAATCATTCTTTTCAACAGGATTTCAAGCTACAAATGTAGCGTTGGCGATAGATGAAATAAATAGAATGTTGAATTTCAGATTATCGCAGCGTCCACTCGTGGATACCGATTATGGGGAGATGAGAGAGATGTCTGTGCGAGAGAAAATTAAATGCACGATATTCTTATCTTATACTAGTAATATGATAAGTTGCGGTGTTCGAGAGACAATTAAATACTTATGTAAACATAAATTGGTTGATTGTGTTGTTACTACCGCGGGTGGTATTGAAGAAGACTTCATCAAATGCTTAGCTCCTACCTACATGGGTGACTTCAAGTTGAAAGGGCACGAATTGCGCAGTAAAGGGGTGAATAGAATCGGTAATTTACTTGTTCCAAATCAAAACTATTGTTTATTTGAGGATTGGATTACCCCTATTCTTCATAAAATGACTGATGAGTTGAATGAAAATCCATCAGAGGTTCGATGGACGCCTTCGAAATTTATCAATAGATTAGGAAAAGAAATCAACAATGAAGACTCAGTGTACTACTGGTGCGCCGTAAATAATATACCAGTATTTTGCCCCGCGTTAACTGACGGCTCTATTGGCGATATGTTGTATTTTCATTCTTATAAACGCCCGGAGTTTTATCTAGACTTAGTTCAAGATATTCGTGCCATTAATGATATTGCAGTGCGTGCACCATGCACTGGGATGATCATTTTAGGTGGAGGTGTTATCAAGCATCATGTGTGCAATGCTAATTTAATGCGCAACGGTGCAGATTATAGTGTTTTCATCAATACTGGGCAGGAGTTTGATGGTAGTGATTCTGGTGCATCACCTGACGAAGCTGTATCGTGGGGAAAAATTAAGACAACTGCAAAACCAGTTAAAGTATGTGCCGATGCTACTCTGGTATTTCCTTTGATTGTATCGCAAACCTTTGTCAAGACAGTGAAGCAGCGGAAGGAAGGAGCTGTAGAAGCGTAGTAATATGGACGCAGATGTTGCGGTAGTTAGTACAAACGTGTGTATAATGTCGTTAATTATTTGTATAGTATATTAATTTACAATTTCTGTCTTTTATTTCCTCTGTCCACGTCCCAAACATCGCCACCAATCTTTTTGGTGCTACCATCAGCATACAAAACAGGTCCTTCGTCCTCTTCTTCTTCCTCCTCCTCTTGATCATCCTGCTCACCATCTGCATTAGACCTTCCCATGGCCTCCTCTCGAGCAATCTGTATTGTGGCAAGATTTTGGCCGTATTTATTGCCAAATATATTCTCCTCTGATGAACCTGTTGCACAACCTCTACAACCTGTTACAGGATTTTCGATAATAACTGCGGATTCTTTATTAGGTACTCGACATATACTAACAGTGCCAAACTTAAAATTTTTAGGATCAATTGAATAAGTTGAACATAACTTTTCGTATCCCGGCTTTTTCCATTTTGCAATTAAGTTAGCATCAACCAATTTATTGGTTACACAATAATCATAAACTTCCTTTGATATTCGATGATGCTTGTAGTATAAATCATAAACATAACGTGATCGTTGATAGTTTATTTGATGAATGGGCCACTGGGTTTCATTTTTTCGCATACCTTCATGCGATTCGTTGACTTTATCTCGCAATTCATTCTCCAGCGCATCTAAAGTGCCCTCGATATAATCGAAGCCTTCAGGAGGTGGACGCTGTTTTCGTCCAAATTTTGACATTTTCACTGTTTTAAGCAACCAGTTTATCGCAAACAGTAAGGTGGCGTAACCTCGGTCGCTTCGCTGTTCCAAGTAAACTTCTTTCTCTCTTTTTCGCAACTCGTGGGTGTGGAAATACGTTTAAAAGAGAATTTTTGGTTTTAAAAGATTTGAAGAAGAAGGAAGACAATGTGGTTGAATCTGTGAGGAATTGGGTGCCTCGTAGGTGATGCTGCAGTTGCTCCGAGACCTTGTATATGGTCGCACATCGCGAGATATAATTCAAACAGATCGCACAGTAATATTGCTTGGTCCCAAGTCGAGTGGAAAATCGACTTTATTCTATAAATTAATTGGGGAGGCAACATCTGGTGGTTATAAAACGCGGAAATCTCAACAAGAAGGTGATAATGGTGGACTAGTATACGATATAGGCTTGAAGTACTTGAAGGAATCAATGCACAAGACAAATGAGGCTATATGTATCACATTTTATGATGTGAATATACCAGATAATTGTGATGCTTCTGTCGCAAAAGTTCATTGGGATCACTTTTCTGCCACTGCATACGCGGTGTTTTATTTAGTTGATTGCTCTGGATCCATAAATTCAAGCACTCCTATCAAACATAATTCATTTAATGATACGTTGCAACTTTACAACGATACTTCCATACATTTTAACAAAGAATCCACGAAAATAATATTTATATGTACAAAATGTGAATTAGGAAATGATAATTTGAACTCGGCCGCAATTAATGCTACTCGCACATTTTGTCAAAGTAACGGTTACCTATGCTTAACTGCATCCATGTTGGATAACCGAAGCATTATCAATATACTGAAGAAATTAACATAAATACAAAGCAACATACTATAACAATTGTAATTAAAAAAACTCGCTTCTCCCCGAGTTCGTCCTGTCCCTATCGTATAATAGATCCAACTGCGCCTTGGTATCCGCTGGTTTCACTGTGGGAATGACGTATCGCGGTCTCATTCGCTTGATAAAATCTTGCAGCTCATTGAAGCTGGAGTGCTCCGAATACGGGATATCATATATGATGTTGCCCTCCTTGATGCGGGGGATTATCAGACCCGAAGACTTGTGCGTCCAGCCAGTTGGGGAGAATCCAATAATGTGCGAATAATTAAATCCATTTTTATTTTTTATATTATAAAAATTATTGAAATTAATTTGGTTCATGCTTACGACGTGTATGTTGGTCAGACTCTTGTCGGTGGTGACGATTGCTTTGTCAATAATGTCCCAGTCGTAACACATTATTGTTTTCCACCTTGTTTTGTCAACCCATACTTTTTGTTGTAGCATTTCTGCAACGGACATATACACCTTCTCCTTGCCAATACCATACGCCCCAAACATAAGAAGCGGCTTGTTGAATGGCGGCTCCTTCTTCAACTCGGCTTGAACTATATTCAAAATGTTTCGAATACTCTCACTCTGTTTAGGAAATGTGTAAGCGGGATCGCAGTAAGTGGTGTCCAAGTACACCGTCATATGCTGGTCATTGGTTGCAGCGTTACCAACAAGCTGTCGATACATAGGCGAGAGGAGCATCACATCTGGATCCCATCGAAAGTCGCCGGTGTGTAGTATTAGCTTTCCATCAGGAAATTTAAAGAGAATACAGACAGCACCAGGACAGTGATTCGCAGGTAGTAATGTCACGTCTATGTGACACTCACCAATATATATGGTATACTTTCTGTTCATTTCCAGTGGGATTATCTTGCTGCCGTCCACTTTCAATTTTAATTTCAAGAGCCCGGCTGTAGTTTGGCTGCAGTAAATACTTCCACAATCAAAAGTAGCGTCTAGTCCACAGTAGTGATCATAATGGAAGTGGGTCAAAAAATAACAATCGCTCAATGTAGCGGAAGCATAGTGGAAGCCATCTACGATTATGGGCTTCGTCATACTACCAACCTTCACCTGCTTGTAAGCTGGTGCATAATTAGTTACACGTGGTGGTTTGGACGCTGCATACTTTCCACCAACTTTTTTACGTTTATCTACTTTGTTGACTGTTTGCTGGGCACTAGATGCTTTAGCTGCTGCGTTTTTAAACACTGTCTTAGCGTTAGACATCAACACATCCCATGCACTCCGCTTTGGCTCTGCGGTAGCGGTCGCGTTAATCGTTTGGACATTCTCCTCGTTATTATCGTGGATGCTGATTACTATATCATCATCATCGTCGTCGTCATCACCTTCTTGCTGCAGGACTTCGTCAATATCAGGTCCTAGTCTAACTAGCAAGTCCTTGGTACTAACACCCTGTTCTTTCGCACACTTTTTTAAATGCAAGCAACGATTTAGTATGTTTCGCTTCGATAAATCAATATCGCACAAAACACAAAAGAAATACTTTAATCGAAGACCTCTATCGTTATCATTCTCTTTCATTTTGGTTTGTTGCACATAGTCCTCGGGACTTATGCTACACACGCCATTTTGTGTAAGAATCTCTTCAATACAATCTGTTTCATAACGGTCTAAGCATTCGTTTAAATGTCTTTCTTTATCAGCATCACTCATTCCTATCATGCTTATTTCACATATTAAGCACGTGCTTTCGTTTGTACATTTGTTATATGTAGCTTCGACCACATCATCATCATCTTCTTCCGTTTGTGTGTTTACTAAATCAATAAAATTTGAGCAATCATCATCACTCTGTTGCGTAGTAGATATATCAATTATATATTCACTGGATTTTTTGGTCTCACTTACATGGACATCATCATTGGTCTCTGAAATATTGCGCTTTTTCTTTGACATAGTATGCAACGATCTACTCTTAATTTCCTCATCGCATGCGGCACAGTGAATTTCATCATTTACACATTTATTTACCAAGCAACGAATGCACGTGTAAATTGCACCTTTCATTGACATATTTGCTGCCTAGTTCTCACCCAGTATCGGTCCATCCCTGCTCTGACTCATTCGGTCATTTCTCTCATTCATCACTGAATCATCAGAAATTCAGAATCATTCTCGTCTCCTAATCCCTATATAATTTCCACACTCATTTTATTTGAAAAGTGTTGACAGTAAAAAGAATGCTGGTAATAAGCGTGGTGGCGCTGGTGGCGCTCACATTTGACTTGCTAGGCAGCCCTGTGGTAGATCGAGGCACGAACCCGATGCAGCAAGGGAGCAGCAAGTATTATTATCACCTTCGGGGATCATATAATGAAAATGAAATTGATGCGGAATGTCAATTGGTTCGTTTGTTTCGTCATATTAAAAGGGATAAAGTTGAGATTGGAGTAACTCTTCTGTTTCTATTGACAATAGTGGGAATTTCGTTTATTGAAAGAGGAGAATGTAACAGCGAAGCTATGAAAGTTCAATCAAAGACAATGTTGAAGGTTTTAGTGGAGCAAGGAGTCCAACGACAAGAAGATATACAAGAAAAAGAGCAAGAAATGATGATGCAAGAAGATAAGGTTGGCGAGAGACTAAATACTACTGCAGAATCGCCAATTACGGAATAATTTTTTTAATACTAATATAATACAATACAACGTTTTATGAAACTATTCTTAATAACTCACAACACCATACTACTCAAAACTTGATCATGGATACTAAATTGTCCTGTTTTGATAAATGCTTCGTTTCTTTCATCGAGTTTATTGAGGTCATAAAGGTAGTTCACCATATAACCAGCACTCGCGCCTATTGCCTCTTTAGAGGCATTGCCCAAGAAGTTAACCCTATGCAACTCCGCGCCATTCCGTAGATGGAATCTAGCCACTGGATCTAGTGGGACCAATGTGCCACTATCTTTGATCTTCTCGTTCACTAAGTAGTGTCCCATTAGACTTGTTAATATACTCTGCATCCTACGAATGTCATCGACGGAAGCACTACCCTTTATTGCTTTATGTACATACTCTACAATCTCGTTTTTCTGTGGATTATCTCCAAATGATTGACGATTTTGTTTCACAAACTCTTGTGTCGCCGTGGATGACCATTTAATATTCTCATATGATTTTTGTTTGACAATACGATCAAGCCAGGCTGCAAAACCTGGTATGGGTGATAATGTGGAAAAAGTGGACACAGATGGGTGGTGAGTTTGGATATGTTTAACAGCAAACTTGATAATTTTGGCTGCCATATCTAATCCAGTGAGCGATGCATGAGGGGACGATACACTATAAAATATTGCATGTGTCGGCTCTTTTAAGTCCACTTCAGTTGCGTATAATGAAGGTATTGAACCCTCCAACTTGTGCGATAGCGCAATATGTAAGAATGCAAGAGGTTCGTTAGGAAAGTTTGCATGATGAATCACGAAGCATCGTTTGCCATTGTTTAATCGTACTCGAAGCTTCAAGTCTCGCATTCTTTTCACGGGATACACAAGGTCACCTTTAGCGACTTTTTCTAGCATTTCACCCGAGGATTCCTCAAATGTTATCCGTTTTAATTGTATAGCATCACTAGCTAGAAATGTGTGCAACCATTTCTTTAAGATATCATCGAGCACGTGAATGCGCTCATCATTGATATTTTTTTTTTTATTTGACTTGATCATAATCAATGCATCTTCGCGCAATTTCATTGACAGACGTAAGCTATTGCTAGCACTGTTCAAGTAGGTGTGTAATTTATCAGTAAAAATGTGTGGCTGTTGTAATTGTAGACTATTTGCTAGTGATAATATAATTGGCTGCCTTTGCTGCTCAGTGGCGTTAACCGTGTCATATTCGAGTAAAGACGACTTAATCGATCGATCTAGCGAACAAAACGGGGCCACCACCAAGCTGCGGCGAACTGCGAGAGGAAAGCGGCGAGCCACTAGCATCTCATTGGGACTCTATGGTTTGTTTTTTGTTTATCATTAGGGATTAGGCATGTCGTTCTCCACCTTGTATTAAACTTTAATTAAAGTAGAGGAAAATGAAACGTCACTTTACAAAATGTGAACATTAATACAAAAATAACATCGTGCAGTCGCACCTATGCCAATGACTGCGCGCGAGGCGTCACCCCACTGGAAGAGCTTCTACTACTTCTAAATGAATCTAGATCAATCTTTTCTCCTCTTTCTAGTTGAGCTCGAATATATCTTTTCTCTTCATCTCTTTTTTCCATTGTTTGTTGTAAATAATAAAATGAATCTCGCTTCACCGACATTCCTTTATTTCTTCGTCTTATACTTTCACTAGCTATTGCTGTTATAGTTTTTTTTGCATCTATTGTTGATGCATCGCCATCTATCATTTGGTCGTTATCACTGGTAACACTAGTGTCAATGGATGACTTCGCACTTCCATTTACTATATTTCCTAAAACTGTTACAAACTCTTTCTTGGGGATATACATAATGCGACTATCATTATTCTCCATATTTAATGCAAAGTTAACCATGATTGGAACTGTGACAATAGCTACACAGTACCAATGGTGTCCATGAGTTAGCTTGTGTAGATTCATAGATTCACAACAAGGAATCGATATAACTAATCCAATTAATCCTAAAATCCAACTACCAGCAACTTGATGAGGAAATCTACTTCTGGTGTATACACGACTAAACCCCACGATAAATATGGTAAATAATGCAAGAATAAAGAACAATGATTTGAAGACAAATGGTTTAATCAAGTGCGTTAAATCAAGCATAATTACTACACTCATGTAAGATTCAATTGACGGAAA
>JACCDO012266681.1_pt1 | contig 10391 bp, 9 predicted proteins | sample 7446101 | NCBI WGS metagenome assembly JACCDO01 (sample SAMN15323440, study PRJNA562643) | freshwater metagenome | isolation source: river surface water | place: USA:Blue River Watershed | collected 2017-08-16
AAAGGCTAAAAGAAGGGAGAAAAACCCTACGAATGCAAATATGTTAGCGTATGTTTGTATTCCGCCGTCGTGATAAGACGCAACTCGAGGTACCGGACGACCGCCTCTGTAATTGTTGTAACGCTAACGTGACTGTACTACTCAGATAATGTTCAGTTTTTACTTTTAGCCCGGCAACGGGCGAAGTGTGACCATAGCTATCTAGATAATATTAAATTGCTTCGCACTTAAATTGTTTTTACTTCTCTACAGTTAAAATAAAAGAAATAGTTCGAGCGATAGCGATGAACTAATGAACGCAGTTCATTAATACTGATACTAAATATTATATCACAAAGGATTACCTCGAATGAAAGCTATAGAAATTCTCTTAGAAGCAAAAAAAGTAAATGAAGCACCCGCTAATATTGTTGGACAAGGTCTAAAAAGATTAGGTGCTGGTGTATTAGGTGCTATGGGTGCTAAAGGTATGGCTGGTAATCTTCAAGGAAGTGCCGAGTCTGGTGCTAAAGCAAATGAATTACATGCTAATTTTCAAAAGTACTTAGGACAAATCGGTAAAACTACAAAAACTGCTGAGTATGCTGACTTACAAGCATTCTTAAAAGCAAATAAAATGAATCCTAGTGCGGCTAAAGGTAATGGTCCTTTAAATCAGAAAGCCGTGGATCAAATCTTTACATCTATTGCACAAAATAGCTTTAAAGCTCCTGCTGTAGGTGGTAAAAAATCTTCCGCACAGCCTGCTGACACAGGCGCACAGCAGTCTGCAGAGCCTGCACAAACTACAAAAGCCGCTCCGGCAACTGGTACACAAGGTGCTTCGCAAAATCAAGTAGGAAAAATGACACTAACTCAAATTAAACAAGCAGTTAGTGGACTTAGAACACGTGATAAAGAATCTTTAATGGCATTTTTACAGCAAGGTACTAAGCAATCTGCTAAGCCAACTGCAACAAAACCTGCTGGTACTACTGCTCCTGCACAAACAGCAGAGCCAGCAACAACATCTCCGGCCACTGATAAAGCAGCCGCAGTTAAGAAAGTTGCTACAACTGCAAAAGCCGCTGGCGTAGATCCAGCTAAAGCAGTTAAAGCTACACAACAGCCAGCTAAATCTAATACACCACCTGATCCAGGTGCTCCAGAAGAAGAAAAACCAAGTCCAGATGCTACACGAGAGTACAATCCTCGTGCAGGTACATGGGGTTGGAGAAGTGGTACAGGTTGGGTAGGTGACGAGCAAGACATTCAACCAGAGCCAGCACAAGCGGCACCAGATGAACAAGGTCGTATTGAGCCAACAATGGAACCTGCAAGCAGAGTAAAAGCTGATCAAGGCGGTAAGCAATTAGGAACAAAGCAAAGTGATGCAGGTGCTAACTTTGATACTCAAACAGGTAAAGTATTACCTGGACGTGCTATCAATGCTGTAAGACGTAAGTCTGAAGTTGGTGCAGGAGTGTTAGGTAAGACTCGTGCTAAGATTAATAAGAAAACATCAGGCGTAGCCGTTTAAAAGAACGGCATTCCTGATTTCTTAGTAGTTTCTAAATTCTCTTTTACTAAGTCTGCAATTAACTCTCTGTCTTCGAGAGTCAATGCAAACGTTTCATCTAAAGTAATTCCGCCGCGCATATACCAACAGAGTTTAAACAAGTCTGCTCTAAATTGTTTTACTTCTCTGTCCAGCCCCTCAACAAGTTTGAGTGCTTCTTCTAACGGAATGCTAAGGAGCCTTATGCGAAAAAACTTGCGGCATCCAATGTTAATGGTAATTCAAATTCTTTAGGAGCACCCACTTGTTGCTCTTCTTCGCTAGTTTGAACTCTGAATGGTTCAATTTGGAAGTTATTCTTTTGCTTTTCCAAGTGTTGCATAATAGCTGTAAAGAATTGTTTATCGGCATTTTCCATAAACTCTTGAATAAATGCAGGATCACTTACTTCGCCATCTGGCGTAACAATTTTATCAATACATTGTCCTACCATAGCAACAGTTATGTCTGTTAACTTTTTGAAACTCTTGTTAAACAACTGAATTTTCTTTTCGTCATCGATTGTATCATCATTAACTAAGTTAAAGATACGTTGCTCTTCGAGTGTTTTAATTGCGTTTTTTGTAAACTCCATGTAGTTTAGCGGACGAATGTAAACAGTCATTTGATCATTAACGATAATCATTGGATCAAATGTAGCAGAAAGCAATCTATCAAGCACTAAACGCAAGTCAGCTGTATAAGTTTTTTCAATATCGGTGCCTGGAATCTTAACATCTACGTCAATGTTTTCGCCATATGTAGCAATGCGAATGGCAACTAGTAATGCGTCTACGTCGATACTTGGAACTAGCCAGGCGTTCTTAATATTTGGAACACAGCTTTGTAATACGTCAACAGTTGATTGTCCGTTAAGCAAAGCGTCTGGAGTCTTCATTGCAATTTCATCTTTAGCTGTCATTGCATAAATCGGAAACTCGCCGTTTTCAGTTTTTTCAAGCACACCAGCAGGATAAAAGTTTCCTGAGCTCGGTAACTTAATATACAACTTCGGCTGTCTGAAGAATTTCTTCAACGGGTTTTGTGCGTGTGGCATTTGGTTTTCCATGGTTTTAAACTCCAACTAAATAATATGTAGACTACTATCAAGTATTTATATACGCAGATTATGGGTGAAAAATAATGCCAGGACAAGTAACAGGAACGATTGGTGATCAGGACGTTAGATTAGAAAATGCCGCTACGGAAAGTACGCTGGCATTGCTTGTTACGGCTATCGATAAACTAGCAAGTAAAAGTGGCAAGGGCGGTAAAGAAGGCAAACTTCAAGAGCTGTACAATAAGCGTTTAGAAGAAACAAACAAGAAAAAAGAAGAAGAAGCTGAACGTTTAGACGAACTTAACGAACAACTAAAAAAATCTAAAGAGAAGTGGAAGCAGTTTGGTAACGACATGAGCGCAATTATTGGCTCAGTGTTTTCAAATACTACTGTTGGTTTAAATCAGTTAGCAAATGTATTTGACAACATGGGTCCGCTAGGACAAATTGCAGGCGCACTTACTCGTGTTGTTAATCAAAACGTAGAAATATTTAGAGAACTATCTAACGTAGGCATCGATTTAGGTAGTAGTATCTTTGCCGCACAAGAAGCTGCCGCAAAAGCAGGACTTCCTTTAGATGTGTTTGCTAATGCTGTTAAAAATGGTGCGCCATCGTTAGCAATCTTAGGTGGTAGTGCAAGTGAAGGTGCGAAAAGATTTACAGAAGTAAGTTCAGCAATGCGTAAAGGCAACTTTGCCATGAATATGCAAAAGCTAGGATTTACAATGGCAGATGTAGCAGAACATACAATTGGCTACATGGAACAATTAACAATGCTTGGTAAGGCACAGAAAATGTCTGACCAAGAAATGGCCGAAGGCGCACAAAACTACCTATTGGAATTAGACAAGTTAACTCGTACAACAGGTATGAGTCGTAAAGAAGCAGAAGCGGCCTTAAAGAAACAATCTGAAGACAAACGTTTAAAAGCCTTAATGGCAGGTATGGACGAGAAAGCAAGATTGGCATTAAGTGGAGTCACTACTGCTCTTGAAAAAGCAAGTCCAGAAATGGCCGAAGGATTTAAAGAGTTAGTAGCGACTAACGGTGTACCTATTAGTGATTTTGGTAAAGCACTAGCTCGTAACAATCCAGAATTATTAGAGCAAGCTAAAGCCGCAAGAGCAGGCAGATTAGATGTGGGCGAGTTTAATAAAACTATTAGAAATGCGGCCGCAAATAATTCAGCATTGTCTGAAGAAGAAGAAAAATTACACGCTTACCTAGTAGCACGTGGTAAAGCTAGTCCCTATGCCGACAGAGTTGCATTAATGCAATTAAGAAATTTTGGTAAAGAAATGGAAGGTATTGGCCAAGCACAGCAAGACGCAATGAATGGTCAAGCTAAAGCAGTTGCAGGATTCGATGAAGCTATCACACAAGTAGCAAATGCACTAAAAGTAATTCTATTACCGATTGTTGAAGTAGTTGCTACAGGCTTAGGTGTAGTTGCATCGGCTATTGGCTGGACTATGACACAATTTGGAAAAATTGGTACAGCTATCGAAGGACTTATTGGTAAAGATGCGTTCGACGGATTAAAGACTGCGACCAAATATGTAATCTCGGCATTAGTAGCACTCGGTGTTGCGATGTATGCTAAGAGTAAATTTAGCGCAATGAGTTCGGCCGCAGAAGCATTAGGCGGCAAAGGCGGTGGCGCTGGCAAAATGATTGGCGGCGCCGGCGGTGGTATTGGCAAGGGCGTTCAAGGTATTGGCGAAGGTGTAGGTAAAGGTGTCGGCGGTATGCTTGGCGGACTTGCTGAAGGTTTGAGTAAACTAGGAAGTCCTAAGGTGTTATTAGGTGTTGTAGCACTTGCAGGTATCGGTGCAACAATGTTTATTACTGCCAAAGCTCTACAACAGTTTGCTTCAGTAAGTTGGGAAGACATGGCAAAAGGCTTTGTAGCACTAGCAGGATTAGGTGCATTAGGCTTAATATTGTCATTAGCGGCAATTCCTATTGCAATCGGTGCAGGTGTTATTGCATTACTTGGTGCAAGTTTATTACCGCTAGCGGCTGCTATTGCGATTGTTGCTCCGCACTTAGATACTATTTCAGAAAAGATTAGTAAACTAGCAGATATAGATACAGATGCACTAGGTAATATCGGAGTAGCATTAGGATCATTAGGTGCAGGCCTAGCGGCGCTTGGCGCAGGTAATGTTATCGAAGCGATTGGATCATTCTTTGGCGGTGACATTAGTACAAAGTTAGCAAAGATGGGTAGCTCTGCTACAGGCATTGTTGCGTTAGGCAACGCAATGGATCAATTAGATTTTTCTAAACTCGATGCAAGCAATGTAGATTTTGGTAATTTAGAAATTGGCGCAAAGAGAGCGCAACGTCTTGCAGAACAGTTAGCGGCAGTAAAAGTCCAAATGGAAAAGATTCAAAGTCCTACTTTAGTGGAATCGCTCAAAGGCGCATTTGACACACTATCGACAAAGATCACAGCAGTTATGGCCCCTGAAGAAGGTAAAGGCGCACCTAAGCGTTCGTCGGAAGTAATCTTAAGTGACATAGGCAAGAAGCTAGATCTGTTAAATACACAAGTAGGCGGTATGCTTGAGATTCAAGAACGTACTGCACCAGACATTAGAAAAACAGCCAAAAATACACGCGGTATGGCTTAATAGGATAATTTATGAGTTGGAAAAGACATTTCTCACCTGTACCTGTAGGATCAGCAAGCGGCGCACTAAGCCCTATTGCCGGCAATATCACAGGTAAACCAGGTCCAGCAAGATCCAACTATAGTTCATATTTGCCAGATGTTTATACTGGTAGCCCAAATCGTATTGAACGATATATGCAGTATGATACTATGGATATCGATTCAGAAGTAAATGCGGCGCTAGACATCTTAGCAGAATTCTGCACACAAAAGAATAAAGAAAACGGAACTCCTTTTACATTAACATTTAAAGGACGTCCAACAAATTCTGAAATTAAAATTTTAAAAGAATATCTACAACAGTGGACTAAACTACAAAAGTTAGATTTAAGAATGTTCCGTATTGCACGTAACTTGTTTAAGTACGGCGACGGATTCTTTGTACGTGATCCAGAAACACAAAAATGGTTTTATGTTGATCCGGGCAAAGTTACAAAAATTATTGTAAATGAAAGTGAAGGTAAGTTACCAGAGCAATATGTTATTCGTGATTTAAACATTAACTTAATGCACTTGGTTACTACGCAAATTAATCCTAACTCACAAAATACACAACCTGGCGGAGCCGCTTATGTTCAAGGCGGTAGTGGCGCTAGAGGCATGACAGGTGCTTATCCACAACAAACTGGCACACGTTTTAGCAATAGTCAAAACGAAGTTGCTATTGACGCTAAACACGTTGTTCACTTGTCAATGAGTGAAGGCTTAGATAATAACTATCCGTTTGGCAATTCATTGTTAGAATCGGTGTTTAAAGTATTCAAACAAAAAGAATTGCTAGAAGATGCGATTCTAATTTATCGCATACAACGTGCTCCAGAAAGACGCATTTTCTACATTGACGTAGGCAACATGCCAAGTCACTTGGCTATGGGATTCGTTGAGCGTGTTAAGAACGAAATTCATCAAAGACGTATTCCAAGTAGTACAGGCGGCGGTAGTGCTATTGACAGCGCATACAACCCATTAAGTATTAACGAAGATTACTTCTTCCCACAAACAGCAGAAGGTCGTGGTTCTAAAGTTGAAACACTACCTGGCGGAACTAACTTAGGTGAAATCGACGACTTACGTTTCTTTACTAACAAGTTAATGAGAGCGTTGCGTATTCCAAGTAGCTACTTGCCAACGGGTGCGGACGATAGTCAAGCACAATATAATGATGGTCGTGTAGGTACTGCTTACATTCAAGAATTGCGTTTTAACAAGTATTGCGAACGTTTGCAACAAGCAATGATTAGCACGTTTGATAAAGAATTTAAACTATTCTTATACAACAAAGGCGTTAACATTGACTTTAGTTTATTCGATTTAAAGTTCCAAAGCCCACAAAACTTCGCGGCATATCGTCAAGCAGAACTAGATAACCAACGTATTGGCACATTTGCACAAATGGCAGGCTTGCCGTTTGTAAGCAAGCGTTTTGCATTGAAGCGTTTCTTAGGTTTAACAGACGAAGATATCGCAGAAAACGAACGCATGTGGAAAGAAGAAAACAATGAAGGATCTGCAATTACATCAGATGCTGCCGGCGAGTTACGTGGCGCAGGTGTAAGTCCAACAGGTATGGAAGCAGACATGGACATGGCAGGAGACGCTGAAGCACCACCAGAAATGGATATGGGAGCTGAAGGCGGCGATGCAGGTATGGATATGGGTGCTGAAGCTACACAGCCAGCATAAATATTATTATGATACTACGTGAGTTATTTTACTTTACAAGAGATACTGCTGAAGCTACGCAGGACGATACTTATATGGCGAGTAGAGATACTACCGTCTTAGATGCGGACGGGGATACACGTAAAACTCGTCTAACTTTAAGACAAATTAACGAGTTACGTAGAGCTTCTGATCAACATATCAAAGAGCAAGAATTAGAAATGGAGTTCATTTCTAGAATGTATGCCGCACCGGCGACACCGGAATAATATAGAATATAAATAAAAAACTCAATTTTAAACCGATATCTACCGGTTTTTTTATGACTATATTAAATAACAGTGACAGCCTTGTGTGCGTAAGCACCATCACAGTATAAGGAGAATATAATGACTGATCGCGCAAAATTCGAGCAGATGCTTGAATATCTAATTAACGAAGATAAACAAAAAGCCGAGGAATTATTCCACGAGTTAGTGGTAGAAAAATCTCGCGAGATTTACGAAAACCTACTTGACGACGATGTACAAGTAGACGAAGCTTCTGAAGAAGAAGATGAAGAAGACGAAGTTGAAGAAAGTTTCGACATGTCTGAAGTTGGTGGCGATGCTACTGACGACTTTGCTGGCGATATCGAAGCTGGCGACGAAGAAGGTGCTGATGACGAATTCGGCGGTGACGACGAGTTTGGTGGCGATGAAGGTGGCGAAGGTGCCGCAACTAAAGATGATGTATTAGACATCAAAGACGCTATTGAAGACCTAAAAGCAGAATTTGAAGCTCTATTAGCTGGCGAAGCTGAAGAACCAGAACACGCTGATGCATTTGGCGGCGAAGAAGGTGAAGATGAAGCCGGTGAAGAAGAAGGCGAAGAAGAAGAACAAGACGAAGCATTTGTACGTGAGTATGTTGAAAAAGTTTCTGCTCCAAAGGGCGGCGACAATGGCCAAAATGCAAAGAGCATTGTAGCTGGTAAGAACAACATGGGTGGTACAACTGGCAATATCGTTAAGGGCGGTGAAAGCTCAACTGGCGGTACAAAAGGCGGTTTAGCTAATCCGTCTACAAAGGATTTAGCATCTGGTAACGTTAATGTTCCAGGTGGTAAAGCTGGCGTTAAGTCACTAAAAGGTGTTTCAAAGCCTGCAGGTGGCGATAATGGCCAAAACACAAAAAGCACCGTAGGTGCCTAATAGAAAGATGAATTTCTACTTACGCGAAAACTTAACATTTGACCAAGCTCGCATGGTAGTGGAGTCGGATGGCCAAGATGGTAAGAACCTTTATATGAAAGGTATCTGTATCCAAGGCGGCATCCGTAACCAAAATCAGCGTGTATATCCTGTGAACGAAATCAGCAGGGCTGTCAAAACCTTAAACGATCAGATCACTGGCGGATATTCGGTTTTAGGCGAAGTAGATCATCCGGATGATTTGAAAATTAACCTGGACCGCGTCAGCCACATGATTACTGAAATGTGGATGGACGGTCCTAATGGTTATGGCAAGTTAAAGATTTTACCAACACCAATGGGTCAACTAGTTAAAACTATGTTAGAGTCAGGCGTCAAGCTAGGTGTTAGTTCCCGCGGATCTGGTGAAGTAGATCAAGCGGGAGACGTAAGCGGTTTCGAGATTATTACAGTCGATGTAGTAGCTCAACCATCAGCCCCAGGTGCATATCCAACGCCCATTTATGAGCATTTGATGAATACTAACGGCGGCTACAAGGCATTACAAGTAGCAAAAGAGCTACAAGGCGACGCAAAGGCACAGAAGTATTTGAAAGAAAGCCTATTAAAGATAATAGGCGGGCTCCATTAAACTAAGGGAGAATCACAATGTTGGATGCACTAAAATCATTATTTGAAAACAACGTGATTTCCGAGGAGATCAAGGGCGACATTCAGGCCGCTTGGGATTCAAAAATCCAAGAGAACCGTGAAATCGCAACTCAAGAACTACGCGAAGAGTTCGCACGTAAGTACGAACATGATAAGTCAGTTATGATTGAAGCAATTGAATCAATGGTAACAGATCGCTTATCAGCAGAAATCCAAGAATTTACAGAAGATCGCGCACAGCTAGCCGAAGCGAAAGCCAAGTATGCTGTTGCTATTCGTGAACACTCAACAAAGCTAAACGGTTTTGTTGCTGAATCTCTTGCAAAAGAAATTCATGAGCTACACGAAGATCAAAAGATTATGGCTGCTAACTTTGCTAAGTTAGAAGAGTTCATCGTTGAATCTCTAGCTAAGGAAATTGCAGACTTCTATTCAGACAAGAAAGACTTAGCAGAAACTAAGGTACGTCTTGTTAAGGAAGCAAAAGAACAATTTACTCTATTAAAGAGCAGATTTGTTAAGCAGACAGCTGGTCTAGTTGAATCAGTTGTTAAGCAAGGTCTTACAAAAGAAATTAATCAACTTAAAGAAGATATCGACCAAGCTCGTCAAAACGATTTCGGTCGTCGTATTTTCGAAGCATTTACAACCGAGTTCCAAACTAGCTTATTGAATGAGAAATCAGAAACAAGCAAGTTACTCAAAGTAATCGCAGAAAAGGATCAGGCATTAGCTGAAGCACAACAAGTTATCTCTGATAAAGAGCAACTAGTTGAGAGCCAGCAACGTGAAGTTGCTCGCACACAAGCCCAAGCCGCTCGCAAGGAATTAATGGGTGAACTATTAAGCCCACTAGCTTCTGAGCAAAAAGAAATTATGTCTGAACTATTAGAAAGTGTGCAAACTTCAAAACTACGTGCTAGTTTTGACAAGTACCTACCAGCAGTATTATCTGGTAGCACACCGGAGAAGAAGAAGGCTCTGATCGAAGGCAAAGAAATCACAGGCAATAAAGAAAATCATAGCATTAGTAGTGCTAACAGTCAGGGCGAAGTCATCGATATTCGACGCCTTGCTGGATTAAAATAAGGAGAAATTTATGTCAGAACTACTAGAAAGCCGCTGGCAAGAAACGAAAGAGGCACTATTAGAAGGCCTTCAAGGAACCAAGAAGTCAGTAATGGGAGTTACTTTAGAGAATACTCGTAAGTACCTATCAGAATCTGCTACAACTGGTGCCACTTCTGCCGGTAACGTTGCAACACTTAACCGTGTTATTCTACCAGTAATTCGTCGTGTTATGCCGACGGTTATTGCAAATGAGCTAGTTGGCGTACAGCCAATGACTGGCCCAGTTGGTCAAATCCATACTCTACGTGTTCGCTACAGCGATACACTAACAGGTACATATGGTGCTACTGCTGGTGAAGAAGCTCTAAGTCCGTTCAAGATTGCTGAAGGTTATTCAGCAAACAACGGCGCGGCTACTACAGCAGCCGCAACAGCCGCACTAGAAGGTGTTGCTGGTAAGCGCATGAGCATTCAAATCTTGAAACAAACAGTTGAAGCTAAGACACGTAAATTGTCAGCTCGCTGGACTTTCGA
>JACCDO010062546.1_pt1 | contig 10387 bp, 9 predicted proteins | sample 7446101 | NCBI WGS metagenome assembly JACCDO01 (sample SAMN15323440, study PRJNA562643) | freshwater metagenome | isolation source: river surface water | place: USA:Blue River Watershed | collected 2017-08-16
AGAGAAAATTCATGGATACGATAAAAATACGCGGTGCCCGCACCCACAACTTAAAAAGCGTCAATTTAGACATCCCTAGAGATCAATTAGTGGTCATTACGGGCTTATCTGGATCTGGCAAAAGTTCCTTAGCTTTTGATACTTTATATGCTGAAGGACAGCGTCGCTATGTTGAATCTTTATCAGCATACGCTCGTCAATTTTTGCAGTTGATGGAAAAACCGGATGTGGACTCTATCGAAGGTCTATCGCCAGCCATTTCCATTGAACAAAAAGCGACCAGCCACAACCCACGATCAACAGTTGGTACCGTTACCGAAATTCATGATTACCTGCGCTTGTTATTCGCTAGAGCAGGCACTCCTCACTGCCCTGAACATCACCTACCTTTAGAAGCTCAAAGCGTATCCCAAATGGTTGATACGGTCATGGCAAAACCGGAAGACACCAAGCTGATGATTTTGGCGCCTGTGGTCAGCGAGCGCAAAGGCGAACACATCGACTTATTTGAAGATCTTCAAGCTCAGGGATTTGTTCGCTTCAGAATCAAATCAGGTGGTGGCACAGCCCAACATGCAGAAGCAAAAATTTATGAAGTTGATCAACTTCCTAAATTGAAGAAAAATGAAAAACATTCCATTGATGTTGTCATTGACCGCATCAAAGTCAAACAAGATATTCAGCAACGCTTGGCCGAATCTTTTGAGACCGCTTTGAGATTAGCGGATGGTCGCGCGATAGCTCTTGAAATGGATACCAATAAAGAACAGGTCTTCTCAAGTAAATTTGCTTGCCCTGTTTGTTCCTATTCTTTGCAAGAGTTAGAGCCTCGTCTTTTCTCTTTCAACAACCCAATGGGTGCCTGCCCAAGCTGTGATGGCTTGGGTCACATTACCTTTTTTGACCCTAAGCGTGTTGTCGCCCATCCAGAACTATCTCTGGCATCAGGCGCTATTAAAGGCTGGGACAGAAGAAATCAGTTTTATTTCAGGCTTTTACAAAATCTATCTAAGCATGCTGATTTCGATTTAGAAAAGCCTTTCGAAGAGTTACCAAAAAAAGCACAAGAGTTAATCTTGTATGGCTCTGGATCTCAAGATATACCTTTTGAATATCTGAATGAAAAAGGTAAAACAATTATTCGTGAACACAGCTTTGAAGGCATCGTTGCCAACTTTGAACGGCGCTATAAAGAAACTGATTCAGCCACTGTCCGCGAAGAATTAGCTAAGTATCAAAATAACAAGCCTTGCCCTACTTGCGAAGGAACACGCCTTAGAACCGAAGCCAGGAATGTCAAAGTGGGTGAAGGTGAGCAAGCTCGAGCCATTTACGAAGTAAGCAATCTGCCACTCGGGAAAGCTTTGAATTACTTCAAGACATTAGAGTTAAAAGGTGCGAAAAAAGAAATTGCTGGAAAAATTATTTCAGAGATTGGCTCGCGACTTAGCTTCTTAAATGATGTTGGCCTTGACTATCTTTCTCTTGATAGAAGCGCTGACACATTATCTGGCGGTGAAGCCCAACGCATTCGCTTAGCCTCACAAATTGGTTCTGGCTTAACTGGCGTGATGTACGTCCTTGATGAACCTTCTATTGGCCTTCATCAGCGCGATAATGATCGATTAATTGGCACCCTCAAGCATCTAAGAGATCTTGGCAATTCGGTGCTTGTAGTTGAGCATGACGAAGATATGATCCGTGCGTCTGATTACGTCATTGATATTGGTCCTGGCGCTGGCGAACACGGTGGGAAAATTATTGCTCAAGGAACGCCTTTAGAAATCGAAGCACATCCAGAGTCATTAACTGGAGCCTACCTTTCTGGCAAGGAAGGAATTGCCGTACCCAAAAACAGAATTAAGCCTAGCGAAAAACATTTAAAAATTATTGGGGCAACTGGCAACAATCTTAAAAATGTGGACATTGAAATACCGCTAGGTCTTCTCACTTGTGTGACAGGAGTATCTGGTTCGGGTAAATCAACTTTAATTAATGACACTTTGCATCACGCGGTGGCACAACACCTTTATGGGTCTAATGCTGAGCCTGCTGCACACCAAGAGATCCAAGGTCTTGAGCATTTCGACAAAGTTATTAACGTTGATCAGTCACCTATTGGTAGAACACCAAGATCTAACCCAGCAACTTACACGGGTCTATTTACACCGATTAGAGAATTATTTGCAGGCGTTCCAGCATCTAGAGAGCGCGGTTACGAGGCTGGAAGATTTTCATTCAACGTTCGAGGTGGTCGCTGTGAAACCTGCGAAGGTGATGGCGTACTAAAAGTTGAAATGCACTTCTTACCTGACGTTTATGTGCCATGTGACGTTTGTCATGGAAAACGCTACAACCGCGAAACCTTAGATATTCGATACAAAGGTAAAAACATCCACGAAGTTTTGGCCATGACCATAGAGCAAGCACACGAGTTTTTTGATGCTGTTCCAACGGTCAAACGAAAACTTAAAACTTTGCTCGATGTGGGCTTAGGCTACGTCAAATTAGGCCAAAGTGCCACGACACTTTCAGGTGGTGAAGCACAGCGAGTCAAGTTGTCTTTGGAGTTATCAAAACGAGATACAGGTCGCACCCTTTACATCCTAGATGAACCAACAACTGGATTGCATTTCCATGACATTCAACTGCTTTTAAAGGTGATTCATACCCTCAAGAAGCATGGGAATACAATTGTCATTATTGAACACAATTTGGACGTTATTAAAACGGCAGACTGGGTCATTGACCTAGGGCCAGAAGGTGGTGGCGGTGGCGGTGAAATTATTGCTGTAGGCACACCAGAAGATGTTGCTAAGGTAAAAAATAGTTACACCGGCAAATACCTTGCCCCTTTATTGAAATAAGCTCAAAGACATATACTCTTAATATGACAAAACAAACTGCTGCGCAAAGCCAAAGAGCCATTGACCTAGCTAGAGAAACTCTCACGATTGAGGGTGAAGCAGTACTTACTCTACAAAAAAATCTGACAGCTAAAAACGCTGACATGTTTGCCCATGCAATTGAAATTTTGCTGGGTTGCAAAGGTCGTATTGTAGTTTCAGGTATTGGCAAATCCGGACACATTGGCCGCAAGGTTGCAGCGACATTTGCTTCGACTGGATCTCCTGCTTTTTTTGTGCATCCAGCAGAAGCTAGTCATGGCGATTTAGGTATGGTGACTCAGCATGATGTGTTTGTTGCTTTTTCGAACTCTGGAGAAACCAGTGAGTTAACAGCCATTGTTCCCATTATTAAAAGAACTGGCGCAAAATTAATTGCCTTAACTGGCAATCCATCATCCAGCTTGGCAGAGCTAGCAGATTCGCATATTAATGTCAGCGTTGAAAAAGAAGCCTGCCCACTTAACTTAGCCCCAACAGCTAGCACAACAGCGGCTCTTGCAATGGGAGATGCTTTAGCTGTTGCGCTATTAGATGCCCGAGGCTTCAAACCTGAAGATTTTGCAAGATCTCACCCAGGCGGCAGCCTTGGCAGAAAACTATTGACGCACGTCAGAGATGTCATGCGAGGCGGATCAGAAGCGCCAAGAACAAACATCAACGCCAGCATTACTGATGCGCTCTTGGAGATTACTGCTAAACGCATGGGCATGACGGTTGTCATTGATGATTCAGAAAAAGTATTGGGTATATTTACAGATGGCGACTTACGTCGCTTAATTGAAAAAAATAATCAATTCCAAAACACAACATTGCGGGATGCTATGACGGCAAACCCGCGCACTATTTCGCCAGACTTATTAGCTGCAGAAGCAGTTGAAATGATGGAGCGCCACAGAATTAATCAACTTGTTGTCACAGATGCGAGTGGTCGACTACTCGGTGCCCTCAACTTACACGATCTTTTTGCTGCTCAGGTTATTTAATATGCCAAAGACATTCAATACATTAGTAACTAACCCTCTTAGCCAACATCCTCAAGCGATTGAGCGTGCGGCCCAAATCAAATTATTGGTTCTAGATGTTGATGGCGTTCTAACAGATGGCAGCTTACTAGTCGGTCATGATGGCAAAGAAGCGCTTAAAACTTTTGACAGCTTAGATGGTCATGGCATCAAACTTCTCCAATCAGTTGGAGTAACTGTTGCGATCATTACTGGCAGAACTTCCGGCATGGTTGAAGGTAGAGCAAAAGAGCTAGGCGTTCAGCATGTTCAGATGGGTATCAGTAAAAAAATGGATGCATTGCAAGTCTTATTAAATAAGACAGGATTTAAACTATCTGAATGCGCTGCGATAGGCGATGATTGGCCAGATTTAGCAATTCTTCCAAAAGTTCATTTTGCAGCGTGTCCCGCACAAGCCCATGAAGAAGTAAAAACTCGTGTTCATTATGTGACGCAAAGAACCGGTGGCAGCGGCGCGGTACGCGAAGTTTGCGATCTAATTCTTAAAGCACAAGGTCACTATCAACGCTTACTTGAGGAATCTTTGTAAGCATGGATTTATTTGCGCCACTACTTAGGTTTTTGCCGCTCTTATTGATGGGGCTACTAACTCTGGGTACATATTGGATGGTGCAACTTACAAATCCTGATAGCGACAACATTCAGCCCAAGAGACATGTTCCTGATTACATCATGGATCAAATTGTTGTCACAACACTTGGCCCTGATGGATCAGCCAGATATAGAGTGGTTGGTGATAAATTACCTCACTACGAAGATGATGCCACCTCTGAAATTGATTTCCCAATAGCTAGACGCTTTAATGCAGGCAAACCAGCAACAACGGTTCGCTCTGATAAAGGGTTTATGGATGGCGACTTAACAACTATTGAATTGGTTGGTAACGCCACATTAACAAGGCCCGCCCAAGCAGCAACTGCCACACAAGCCGGTAGCGCGAGAATGTTTATGAGCTCTTCGCGCTTCACCATATTAATGAACGATGACATTGTCAAAACAAATCAGCCTGTCACTTTAGAACAAGGCTTATCAGTAATGAGCTCGCGCGATGGTGCAATCTTTGACAACGTTCATCAAAAATTAATTATGAACGGACAAGTCAGAGGCAGAATTGAGTCTGAGAAGAAGCGCTCAACCCAGTAATATGAAATTAGCTCTCTCAACGACTCTGTTTCTTCTCAATGCTTTTTTTTGCATTCCTGCATTCGCAGAAAAAGCAGACAGAGATAAACCAATTTCTCTTTCTTCCGAAAAAGCATCTTTTGATGATGTAAAACAAATCTATCATTTAGAAAAAGATGTTCTGTTAATTAAAGGCACTCTCGTTATTAGAGGTGAAAGTGCTGATGTAAAAATTGATCCAGAAGGCTATCAGTTAGCAACTATCAAAGCTAAGCCAGGTACATTGGCTAGCCTCAAGCAAAAGCGTGACACAGGCTATGATGAGTATGTTGAAGGGTTTGCGGAATGGATTGAATATGATGCAAAACATGAAACCGCCACTCTTGTTGGCAAGGCTCATATGAATAAACTAGCGGGCACGAAAATTTCAGACAAAATTAATGGCGACCGTATTCAGTACGATAGTGCCAATGAAAAATACCAAGCGCTCTCCAGTGCTTCAGTTAAATCTACTTTATCTTCTCGCAGAAAAGATCAATCAGGTAATATTAAAAAATGAGCATTTCAAACTCAACACTATCCGCATCAGGTCTCCAAAAAAAATATGGTGCTCGCACCGTTGTTAGAGATGTAGGCGTTGAAGTAAAGAGTGGCCAGGTTGTAGGTTTATTAGGACCTAACGGCGCCGGCAAAACAACTTCTTTTTATATGATTGTTGGTCTTGTTCCATTAGATGGTGGCGAGATAACACTCAACAATCAAGTCATTAGTCATTTACCAATCCATGAGCGTGCCAAGTTAGGACTTTCTTATTTACCTCAAGAAGCCTCTGTATTCAGAAAGCTCAGTGTAGAAGAAAATATTTTGGCAGTTCTTGAGCTTCAAGAAGAAAACGGCAAGCCTTTATCAAAATCAGAAATTCAAAAAAGATTAGATTCTTTATTATATGAATTACAAATCTCTCATTTACGTAGCAACCCAGCCATGTCTTTATCTGGTGGCGAGCGTAGACGCGTTGAAATTGCGCGCGCCTTAGCATCGCAACCCAAATTTATCCTTTTAGATGAGCCGTTTGCTGGCGTTGACCCCATCGCCGTTGGTGAAATTCAGCGTATTGTGCGATTTTTAAAAGACCGCCAAATTGGCGTTTTAATTACAGACCACAATGTTCGAGAAACACTTGGTATTTGCGACTACGCTTACATCATTAGCGAAGGAAAAGTTTTAGCTTCTGGTGAGCCATCATCAATTATTGATAACGAAGCTGTCAGAAAAGTTTATCTCGGCGAAAACTTCAAAATGTAATTGACGCGGATTATTGTCCGGCGTCAATAATATGTAAGCAAAAATCGTACCAATATTGAATTAGCAGTCTAAAATGGCTGCATCATGAAGGCGTCGCTCAATCTTAGGTTTTCTCAAAATCTAGCACTAACACCACAACTCCAGCAGTCAATTAAGCTTTTACAGCTATCTGCCATGGAGCTAGAGCAAGAACTTATTCAAGCAGCAGAGCAAAACCCTTTGATTGAATATGAGTCAGCAACGGAATTAGCTCCAACCGAGCCTTTACAGCAACTGTCGCACAGACAAAGTTCATCTTCTAAAAATAATGCGGAATGGGACGAGAATGATGACAAATTCGCCAAGGTTGCCGCATCAGAGAGCTTGCTTGACCATCTACTAGACCAGATAAGGGTCATGCGACTATCGCCCCAAGAGAAGGCTTTAATGGGTCTCCTTGCGGGTAATCTGGATAACAGGGGATACCTCGCTATGGAGCTCTCTGAGTTAGCAGAAGAGTATGCCCAATACATGGACCCAGATGATGGTACTGCTGATGAACAAATAAATAGGGCCCTGGTAAGACTTCAACACTTAGACCCCAGCGGAGTTGGCGCGCGAGATCTTAGCGAATGTTTACGTTTGCAATTAGAGCACCGCGATCATCAGAAACCTTCCGAAAAAACTTGGGGTAATGCTCACAAAATTTGCGCGGACTATTTAGAGATTGTTGGCGCCAGAGATTGGGCGAGACTAAAAAAACTTTTAAAAATCTCAGATGTCGAACTGAATGAGTCTGTTCAGCTAATTAAAAGTCTTCAGCATGATCCTGCAGCTCAATTTGGACAATCAATTGATAGCACCCTCATTCCGGATGTGATTGTTAAAAATCACAAAGGCAAATGGCAGGTGACGCTTAATCCAGCCGCCACACCCAAAATAAATATTCATGAAGAGTACGCCAAGGTTATTAAAGAAAATAAAGGGCATGAAGACATTGGCGGAATTCAACAAAAACTACAAGAGGCTAGATGGTTGGTTAAAAATGTGCTACAAAGAAGTGAAACCATCTTAAAAGTGGCAAAAGCTATCGTGGATAGGCAGCAAAATTTCTTCAATCATGGCGAAATCGCCATGCGCCCTCTAGTTTTGCGAGAAATTGCAGACACTTTGGGTTTGCACGAATCCACTATTTCGCGAGTAACAACCCAAAAGTACATGGCAACCCCCTCTGGTTGCTTCGAATTTAAATATTTTTTCGGCAGCCAAGTATCAACAGATACTGGTGGCGCTGTTTCATCAATGGCTATCAGAGCTGTTATCAAACAATTAGTCGATGAAGAAAATACTCAAAAGCCTTTATCAGATACTCAAATAGTTGAACTATTGGCAACTAAGGGGTTTGTTGTTGCCAGACGCACGATTGCTAAATACAGGGAATCTCTGCGCATCCCTGCCGTTCATTTGCGCAGAAAATAATAGGGAGCACAGCATGAATTTAAAAATTACAAGTCACCATGTAGAAATTACACCCGCCATGCGTTCGCATCTCGAAGACAAATTGGCTCGAATCAAGAACCATTTTGACCAAGTAATGACTATTTCAGCGATTCTTTCAATTAATAATGAAAAAGAGAAGAATCTGCGTAATCATGCCGAAATTACCCTACATCTCAAGGGAAAAGACCTGTTCGCCGAGGCCCATCATGAAGACATGTATCACGCCATGGACCTTGTTGTTGATAAATTAGACAGACAAGTTCTCAAACATAAAGAAAAAGTTCAAGATCATCACCATCAAACACTGAAAAACTCTTGATTAAATAGGCCAAGGCAATCTTATAATGCACTGCACACATGAATGCCTTGGCTCAACTTATCACCCCTCACAATATCGCTCTCGATATTGAGGTTTCCTCACAAGAAGAATTATTTGCTTTCATTGGCAATCTTTTTGAGAAAAACCATGCAATCCCATCCAAAACCGTTCAATCTTGCCTGCAAGATCGTGAAGCTCTTGGATCAACAGGGCTAGGACAAGGCATCGCGATCCCTCATGGGCGCGTTAAAGATCTTCCAGAGGCCCATCTTGGTTTTATTCGCCTCAAAAAAGCCATCGACTTCAAGGCGCCAGATGGCCAACTAGTTCAAACAATTGTGATCATGCTAGTTCCAGAGCAAGCAACGCAATCCCATCTTGAAATACTCTCTCAAGTTGCGCAAATCCTTTCAGATGCGGCAACAAAAAAATTACTATTCACAGAAACAGAGCCTGATAATATTTACCAATTGCTAACTGCTTGGAATAAATAAATCATGACCCAGCCACTAAATTTAGCGGGCGTCACAGCACAATCGTTATTTGACGACAACTTTTCAGAATTAAAACTGAGTTGGATCGCTGGTCTTGAAGGTTCAGATAATGGTTTTGATCCAGAAGCAGTTAAGTTGGCATCATCTTCATCAGACTTAGTAGGTCACTTAAACTTGATTCACCCAGATCGAATGCAGGTCTTTGGTGTACCCGAGGTTAGCTACTACGAAAAACTAGATTCAGAAAATCGTAAAAAACAATTGGCAGGCTTAATTTCATTAAAGCCACCTTGTTTAATCATCGCGGATGGTTGCGAAGCACACGAAGACATCGTTTTATATTGCCAACGATCCTCAACCCCCCTTTTTAAGAGCACCATATCAGCCGCGACAGTTATTGACCACCTGCGCTCATACCTCACTAAAATTGGTGCGCCCCGCGTCACGATGCACGGTGTATTCATGGACATTCTTGGAATGGGCGTATTAATTACTGGAGACTCTGGCCTTGGGAAAAGTGAACTAGGTCTCGAGTTGATTTCAAGGGGTCATGGTTTAGTTGCAGATGATGCCGTTGATTTTGCAAGACTGGGGCCAGACTATATTGAAGGCAGATGCCCCCCTATCTTAAGAGACTTGCTTGAAGTTCGCGGCCTAGGTCTTCTTGATATCCGAACAATTTTCGGCGAGACAGCTGTTCGTCGACGAATGAAATTAAGATTAATCGTTCAACTGGTTCGAAGAACTGATGGTGAATTTGAGCGATTACCAATTGATGGCCAATCCATTGATGTTCTAGGCTTACAAATACGTAGTGTAAAAATTCAAGTAGCAGCAGGTCGCAACTTGGCCGTTCTTGTTGAAGCTGCTGTTCGCAATACGATTCTTCAATTGCGTGGCATCGATACATTAAAAGAATTCATGGAAAGACAACGCAAGCTCATGAATGCTGACGACAACAAGACTCAAAGCAAACTTTTATAACTATGCGCGTCTTTATCATTACCGGAATTTCAGGCTCAGGCAAATCAGTTGCACTGAATGCGCTGGAGGATGCGGGCTATGACTGCGTTGACAACCTACCCGTTGATTTCATCGAAGATTTGATTCAATCCTTGAGTTCTCAAGGGCGAGAAAAAATCGCTATTGCGATTGATGCCAGACGTGGCCAGTCGATTAAAGATTTACCAGACACAATTGAAAAACTAAAAAAAGATAACGATGTTCGTGTTTTGTTTCTTAACGCGAATACAGAAACATTGGTGCAGCGTTATTCCGAAACTCGCAGACGCCACCCACTATCAAGCACTGAAGACAATAGAACACCGCAAGTTGCACTCATCGACGCCATTGAAAAAGAACGAGCTCTTCTGGCTGATTTAGCTGAGACAGCTCACAATATTGATACGAGCCACATTAAAGCGCACACACTCAGATCTTGGATTCAAGATTTATTAAAAGATGAACGTGCTGGCTTAACTATGCTCTTTGAATCATTTGGCTTTAAGCATGGCGTCCCAAGAGATGCAGACTTGGTATTTGACGTGAGGTGCCTACCCAACCCCCACTACGATCCAGTTTTACGCCCCCTAACAGGGAATGATGCAGCAGTAGCTAATTTCTTAAGAGAGCACCCTGAAGTTCAAGCAATGGGTGATGACATCCGTAGATTTATTGAAACATGGCTTCCAAAGTATCAAGCGGATCGAAGAAGCTATCTAACTGTTGCAATTG
>JACCDO010755847.1_pt1 | contig 10385 bp, 7 predicted proteins | sample 7446101 | NCBI WGS metagenome assembly JACCDO01 (sample SAMN15323440, study PRJNA562643) | freshwater metagenome | isolation source: river surface water | place: USA:Blue River Watershed | collected 2017-08-16
GTAAGTGAGTGAGTAAGTAAGTGAGTGAGTGAGTGAGTGAGTGAGTGAGTGAGTGAGTGAGTGAGTGAGTGAGTGAGTGAGTGAGTGAGTGAGTGAGTGAGTAAGCCAGCAGGTGAGTGAGTAAGCAGGTGAGTGAGTACCTTTTCTTAAATAATCATAAAATATTTGTTGTGTATTAGCATCATAAATCCCTTTTGCGGTCCCAAAGCATTGTTTTGGGTGTGGAAGCTGCACACAACCGAGTAGTTCGCCGGTACCAATGACGCACTTGTGGATGTCGTCTTTGGCGTTGAACCACGTCATCAATTGCTGAAACACAAAATTTTGATGATAAATTTTTTGGCTACGAAACACCACCTCGTTAGGGTTCAGCTTGCACTTCTTACTTTGCGGCCCAAACACCACCTGCCGATCGAGGGCCGTCCCTAAATCCCTCGCTAAGACTGAGATTGGTGTAGATTGGCAAGGAGGGTATTGCCGGTACTTGGAATAATTACGAGTGTATTTATAGAGAAGTAAGACGTCGTAGAGCAGCTTCAACCTAGCCGTTGGCAGCTGCAAATGCAAGATTTTAGTCAGTTCAAAACGGATTAAACCACATAAATCTTGGATGGTGGAGAAGCGGCACGACTCCTCCTCGGATCCCGCGGGAATCCCGTTATAGGTGTCCCGCGCACTGCGCAATAAACCGGTAATTGCTGCAATTACACCGTACAAACGGTCACTTTCCCTGGTGTCACTCGCCGCGTTAGAGCCTTTTTTCTTGCTTTTTTCACGGTCAATTTGCTTGATTTCTGGGATTATTTGCTTTAAAAGCACCGGTATTGTGTCTAGAATACCGAGTAAATGAGGCATTACCTGGTGCGCCGACAAGATAATCATTGGCGCATTGTCATCCCTATTGATCCCAACTGATCCCACCTTAACACCCGTGTCAATCCCCATCGATCCCGCCTCATCCCTCTCGATCCCTATCGATCCCGTCTCAATAACCTTGTTAATCCCTATGGATCCCATGACTTCATCATTATTTTCTTGACTTTTCTTCAACACTTGCAACACCATTGATATACAACAAACAATACTTTGTAGCCGTTGTTCCATCACTGATCTTGCACTTAAATCAGCTGAATAGTAGTCATATTCACTTTTTTCCTGGCTTGGTTTAGGGCGCAACAGCGCGCAAGGCAACGCTTTTCTCTCAAATTCTATAAATTTCAAATTATACGAAATAAATTTCAACACCCACGTGGGCGGGCTAATCCCTAAGAGGGAACTCGAAATCCCATGTCTTTGTAATAATTTTTCTTCTTCAACGGATAGTTTGCGGTCACAACAAGCACGTAATAGTGAAGCTAGTCGCCATAATGGTGAGCAAGAAGCCGTTAGAATTTGTTGTAAATCATTTTCTGCGGCATAATGCAAGAAGCTACCGCGGCACGCTGTCATCCCACACAAGCAGATCGCGTCCCGCCACTCACTCTCAGACCTAGTTAGTAAGTGAGTAAGTAAGTGAGTGAGTAAGTGAGTGAGTGAGTAAGCCAGTGAGTGAGTAAGCCAGTGAGTAAGTGAGTGAGTAAGCCAGCCAGTGAGTGAGTAAGCCAGTGAGTAAGCCAGTGAGTGAGTAAGCCAGTGTGAGTAAGTGAGTGAGTGAGTAAGCCAGTGAGTGAGTGAGTGAGTAAGCCAGTGAGTGAGTGAGTGAGTAAGCCAGTGAGTAAGTGAGTGAGTGAGTGAGTGAGCCAGCAGGTGAGTAAGTAAGTGAGTGAGTGAGTACGTGGTGACGGAGTAGTAGTCCATCGTTAATTCTTCTCCATAATAAACATGTCGGTTAGTTGTCAGCATAATCCCTAACTTGCGGTAGTCGGGATTCAAGGGATTTGTACGACGTGCTACTACAGCTGAAGTACAATTACTATTACAGCAATGAGAAGCCGTTGAGCCGTGATTTGCCTTGTGACTTGCGTCCACAAAGATACAATTATAGCCGTTAGAATCAGTAACAGGACGTTCTAATAATATATTATAAAAATCTGGTAACCCGGGCTTGAGCTGGAACTGGGCTCGGGCTTGCTCGATGACGTCAAGCTTCTCACACCACCGGTATGCCGGGTATAACTCACCCAGATATTCACAAACGGCTACATTTGCAGGAATCCCGCCCGGTTGCGTGACAATCACGCCGGTACCTTTCGGATGTACCTTGAAATGTTCATAACCTAACTCGGTAATAGCATCGCGTAAGGCAATCGTGTAAGAAATATCTTGTTTCGTTAGTGGTTGGAAGAGGAAGTCGTCGTTGTTCATGTGCTTGACGTCGTTCAAGATAATCTCGACGGCGTTCAGCATGTTGTGCGCTTTGTTGGGCTCGCATCGGTTGATTGCCACCTATATGAATGAGTAAGTAAGTGAGTAAGTGAGTAAGTAGGTGAGTGAGTAGGTGAGTGAGTGAGTGAGTGAGTAAGCAAGTGAGTAGGTGAGTAGGTATGCCAGTGAGTAAGTGAGTGAGTGAGTAAGCCAGTGAATCAGTGAGTAAGCCATTGAGTGACTTAACGACGAGTGAGTGAGTAGGCAAGTAGAGGTATGAGCAGGTGTTACTAACCAGAAGTTTGTGTTCGATATAGTTGGTAATATCTTGATATGTTCCAATTTCTCCCGCTTTAACTCGATCCTCAATAACTAGTTCAACCATTCTACGGGTGTAACAATCAATTCCAAACACCGCAACTTCCTTCAACAGCGGCCCGATAGGGATTACTGGCCGTTCCAACACCCCGTTCTCGTTATTCACTTTATCTTGAACTTTTTGTAGTAATTGATCCATAAGTCTTTCAATTTGTAACTGAGTTATTAACGAATCTTTTGCTTTCTTTAACTTACTTATATCTAAGGTTGACGCCCATTGCTGTGTTAGATCGTGGTCGTCGTAGTTGTAAGACTCGCCTAGATAACCGTATAATGAAGTATCTAACTGTTGTAGTACTTCAACTTGTTCATCTGGTAATAGATTAGTACTAGGTACATACTCATCTATATGGGTGTAGACACGGAGATCATAAGGCATTTTCCTCCACGAACCCGGCAGCACCGGCTGCATGTTTCTGTTGTTTAGTCTTCTAATATTCTCGTTATATACAATTTTCTTCTCATCATTTAATGTTTTCTCTTTTTCATTCATTATTTCATTACGTATTTTTTCAATAATATGTGATTTATCATGGCCATCTACCAGTACAATACCTATAATATCACTTAACAATTTATCCCATTTGACGCCTTTTGGTGCAACATATTCACCTTGCATCTCTTGCAATGAAACTAATGTTTTCATTTGTCTATTATTATTATGTGATACACCTAAATGATTGTTTCCACGGATCTTGACACTTGGTGCATATTCACTTGCATCATAATACTTGCCTTTAGCCAGTTTACTACATAATAAATCGATTTCAGTAGCAAATATTGATCGCATTTTTGCTTGGTACTTATTATCATTGCTTGTTTCTTGAGAATCATTGACCCATTTCTCTATTTTACGGATGCAATTTGTCAGCTTCTTGGTCAAATTCGCCTCATATCCACTAACTGAAACACATCCTGCACTCATTGTCACTCAAAATCTGCACCTTAAGAGCCTAGAAAGCATTCAAATTTCTAAGAAAATTTGCATGGTTCCGCATGTTTTGAGGTGTGGAAAATGTTGAAGAGAAGAAAGAGAAAGAAAGAGAAGAATAAACAATAGAGTTCTCTCCCTTTTCTTTCTCTTTCCTTCGCTTGATTAACACTGATCATCGCGCTGGGTTTTGATTGAGAGAATATTCTACCACTACTAGAAGGTGGAACCTCCCTTCGAGTTGAATTTCCGAGAATTGAAAAAAGTAGAATATTTGAACTAAATTTCTCTTGGATTTGTTCCTCCCTACAGTTCCACATCGTACTCTGTCTACTGCGTACTAGTATTGTGATTCTGTGCAATTGCTGTGATATCGAGTATAATATTTAAAGGCATAAAGTAATGTTGCGGAATACTTTAGACTTGGCAGTTGGAGTGGTGAATAGACAGAGAGAAGCTCTTGCCAAAACCATCACACTTATAGAATCAACACGAAAAGATCACCGTGAGCAAGCAGAGTACTTGCTTGATTATTTGGTGAATCAAACACATGAAAGAAAATACTTTCAACACAATAATACGTTGCGATTAGGTATTGCTGGTCCTCCTGGGGCTGGTAAGAGCACTTTTATTGAAGCATTAGGAATGAAATTTATAGGTCAGTCCCACCGTGTTGCGGTGATACCTGTTGACCCATCATCTCATATAAGTGGTGGTAGTATATTAGGTGATAAAACAAGAATGGAAAATTTAACAAAATCAATGAATGCTTACGTCCGTGCATCACCTACCAAAGGAGTATTAGGTGGTATTGCAGAACACACATCAGATGTTATTACCGCGTGCGAAGCTGGCAGTTTTAATGTCGTGATTGTTGAATCAGTTGGACTGGGTCAGTCTGAAGTAGAAATAGACAATGCTGTTGATATGTTATTAGTGATAGTTCCACCCGGTGGTGGCGATAGTTTACAAGCAACAAAGAAAGGAATTATGGAAGCAGCAGGTACTTTATTGATTAAAGCACTCACTCACTAGTATTCACTCATTGACTAATTACCTGCATCTCTTACACATTCACTTATACATTCACTCACTCATTCACTCACTCATTCACTCACTCACTCACTCACTCACTCACAACAGATTTAGTAATTGTTAATAAAGCCGATGGTCATCTACTGGATGCGGCAAAGCACACTAAAGCTGATTACGGCGGGGCAATTCAATTCATTCGTCAGAAGAATTATTATTGGAATACCAAAGTACTACTGATGTCTGCGAGGACAGGGTTCGGAGTTGACGAGGTTAGTAATGAAATAAGTAATTTCCATTCAATAATGTCATTGAATGGTGAGTTGAAGAAGAAAAGATTAATGCAATCGCGGTACTGGATGTGGGGACAAGTAAGGAAGCAACTTATTAATATAGTTGAAAAGGATGAAAGAATTCAAACTTACGGGAGCCAGTTACTCAACGACATTAGTAATAGTAAGATGACACCTAGGAAGGCAGCAACCAAGATTATAGAGAATTACTTGCAGCACAAGTAATTGATATAAACCGCGTTGTGTCAGATGTATAAATGTTATTCCTATTGTTATTTTTATTTACATAATACAACATTTGTCTCTATTCTCCATAGATCGCACTGTTTTGGCAGCACTAGCTGTATAACCTTCAAAATCTTGCACTTTTGCTTGTGCTGATTCAATTTTCTCTCTATTATTACGTAGTTCACCTACAATATGTATACCAACTTCTTCAGTTTCACTTACTACACGACAAGCATTAGCAATTGCATCATTTTGTCGAGCTAATTTCTCGTTTACAGTTATCATGCGATCTCTATCTTGTGCACTTTTATCTCCTATCAAAGCAGAACGATTTGATTTTTCTTTGCTTCGATCATAATCAAATTTTATTTTAGTCATAATATTTTGGAATTCAGCAACTTTTTCACTACCAGTCTTTTTTTCTGCACTAGGTAATGTTCTAACCTCTATATTCATTTGTTTGATTATCTCGTTAGCTTCACCCATTGATGTAGCAATTTTCTGCAGAATTGAAGCCTTATTATCCTTATCTGCTTCATCTACTTGAACTAAACTAGTGCGGATACCATCGATCAATGTCTTAAGCTCTACCTCGTAGGTATCAAACAACGACTGATCAAAGCCAGACATTGCGAAGTTTCTCTTCTACTATTTTGGAATTTGGTATATGAGATTCTTTTGAGAAGGGATTAAGGTACTTCGTGAACAACAAATTATAACAATACAAAGAGATACAAATATACTAAAACCTGTCTAATCGCCGTCGTTGGTGCAGCACAAACTCGTGATAAAACAGCCGTATTAACTTGACAGATTGTGAAGCAATTGCCATACTAATGAGGATAATTATGACCCGGAAGACATTAGATTGTCTTGATTTCCTCTGTAACCATCTTCTTATAGCACTGCTTCTTATGATGGTTACAAGTCTGTGCACCGACATTCTAACATTTGTGTACAATTGACAAAAAACCATGTACATAGGAGAGTTTACATCAAATAACATTGCAATTGAGGTAAGAAAATAATTAATTGAATAAAGCCACGAAAAGAGACTATTGTTCATCATACCACTCATACCCATACTCATACCACCAAGCATCATACCTAACGGGTACGCACCCATTGATGAACCCATTGATGAACCCATTGACGCACCCATTGGTGTGCCCATTGGAGGTTGAGTGTGTACATTATTATTCATATGATTAAAATTATTTGGTGTTGCATAGTTTGATGACTGTCCAGCACCATAATTCATTGGTGTAGTTTGGGTTGACGTGAAGTTTGGCATCTGTCGAGAATGATTCATATTCATGGGCGTCGCTGACTGACTCGGTATAAATGGTCTATTAGAATTAATTTGATTTACAATTGTTGTGGGCGACTTGAACCCACGATAATCACTTACAGGAAGATCTCTATTGGGCGAATTATTATACATTGTGGGACCAAATGGAGTCTTAGGCATAGTATCATTCAACTGAGTATTATCCACAATAGCTGATGGGTTACCATTCGCATTACTATTTCCAGCTGAAACTCCTAGCCCCGGAACACGTCTTGCTGGGGTCGGCGTCGGGACCATATCTGCTGGTCTTCAATTCTGTTTTACAAGCAATTAGTTACCTATCAATAACCCAAAGAAGGAAATATAATTTCACCGTCTCTCAAATTTTCACCGTGACCGGTCTTGAAATTCTGAAAAGAATAGCCGTTATTTATCAAGCAAATGTCACGCTTCTTCACTGTTATTGTCACTTAGAGCATAGGGTCACAATAGGGTATGATTAATCAGAAAGTATATCAAATTCTTTCTAAGGAATACAGCACCGGTACCTATTTGAAAAAAAATATTTTTCAACTTTTTTTTATGAAATAAAAATCGCAAGAATATGTCGTCGCCTCCCCGTCGCATCGATCCGATCCTCAGTTCTTCGTTAGAATATGAGGAGTATTTGCGGGAGAAGCTTCGTCGTGCAAAGGAGGGTATTCTTAATAGCTATAATAATTCCAATGATGGCGTAGGTGGTCGTAAAACATACACGGGTATATCGGTAGATGATATCAATCGAACGAGCAAGACTCGCCCACTGACTCGTATTGATGAATCGTATGAGAGTGAAATAAGCGAAGAAATGCCTATCAAGCATAGTTGGAGAATGTATGCAAAAAGTAATGATCGTGATGGAAGCAGATCACCAAATAAATCATTAAGATACAGTAGTAATGATAGAGAAATACCCAAGTATAGTGCGTCCATCATAGAAGCCATACAAAAGAGTGACGTTGCAGATAGTGTATGCCTATCACCCAAATCAAAAAAATCACCAATGAGATTGAATAAAAGTGATGAATATGAAAACAATAAAAATGATGAGTATGAGAATATAATTGAAAGAAAGCTAATTAAGAACAGACTAAAGCGTTACTTCTCGAATTGGAGTAAGTTGAAACGCACCAAACATATTGAACATCACTTCCAGGATAAGTTGAGATCAAAATACTTCAATATGTGGTTAAATAACAAGAAATCAGTAGATTCTTCCCTTAGAAGTGCATCTATTCATCACGATGCTTACCAGTTACATCACGCAATAAATAAGCTACTAATAAACAAGGAGATAGCAAGAAACAAAGCAAATCGCCGCGCAATAAGCCGTCAATCCCGACAACACTATCACTATACACTGTATCGCAAAATATTTTTAGGATGGAAATATGTAAGTCGAGCAGAAAAAACCGAGAAAATTGTGTCAAATGAACACAATTACCGCGTGGAACGAATCAAAAGCCTAGTCAACACCCTGAAAACCCAGAAAAGTAATACGTCGAATGCACAGCAGGCAGTTATACAGCAACAGAAGACAAAAATTGCAGAGAGTACGAGCTATCAGAAGAAAGAAATACTAAGGAAAGAGAAGAACGAGGTAGTGCCGAGGAAGGAGAAGAGCGAGGTAGTGATGAAGGCCCGCGCATCGAGTAATAGCAAAGAGAGTGAAGATGATGTTGAAGAAGAGATACAGTTGCCACCACCACCTGCATATACTGATGCAATGAAAGCCAAGACAATAGTTGGTCCTCGCTCTACTCCTCCACGTAGTAGTGCTACCACTACTGCTGCTAATCGCACCGCACCAACGGCTAGTACCGTTGATTATAACGCTATTGATATTGAAACACGTAGTAAATTACGCCGTGAAAATTTATCAAAATTAAAGAAAGAAGCCGAAGAAAGAGTAGCTCGTCGAGCGGAAGAAGAAGCCAAACGTCGCAAGAACAAGCAAGACAACGAGGACATGGAGATTGATCGGTTACGCGAAGAAAAAAGGTTACAAATTGAGAAAGCAAAGCAAGAAAATCTGTTAGAGAAAGAGAAAATGAATGTGTTAACAAAGAAATTAGAAATTGCCGGCAAGTTTTACAATAAACAGCTACTTGTTCGGGTGGGTATGGCGCCGTGGATCCGCCTCATTGAGCTGCGGCGCATGAATCGAGTGAAAGCCAAGAGTTACTATGACGATCACCTGGTTCAGTCAACTTTTATGGCGTTGTATAGTCACGCAATGCTTGAGAAGAATGAAAGAAGCAGAAGAGAATACAAGCAAACGCTTTATGCGGCGACCTTTTATAGAAAGAAATTGCTTAGAAATATATGGAAAAATTGGTGAGAAGCACTCACTCACTCTTACTCACTCACTCACTCTTACTCACTCACTCACTCTTACTCACTCACTCTTACTCACTCACTCTTACTTACTCACTCACTCTTACTCACCTACTTACTCACTCACTCACTCACTCACTCACTCACTCACTCCCAGGTTACTCCATCGCAAGATGTTGAGGACTAAAGCGAGGGCTGTAACAGGACATTTTTCCCGTTTTTGTCTTCGTAAAAATGCATTTCGAGCATGGCGTCATGCACTTGAGCGAGTACGTCGTTTGGAAGTTAGTAAGATGCGGGCCGTGATACCACGGGGTAACAGGTACTCACTCACTCACTCACTCACTCACTTACTCACTCACTCACTCACTTACTCACTCACTCACTCTCTTACTAACTACCTATAGCTGCACTAAGAGGTATTATTGGTCAAAATGGTTGGATTATTTATCGGAGCGAAGAGTGGAAAGACAGATAGATTTCAAGACCAACATGACGTGGGCCAAGGTGCAAGGATGGCTGAAAGAAGGGATTTGATGCTGAGTAAGTAAGTAAGTGAGTGAGTGAGTGAGTGAGTAAGAGTGAGTGATGACTCAACAAAGGGGACTCACTCACCGGGCTAAGTAGTAAGTGTGCTAGTAAGTGCACTGGCTAGTTGAAGGGATGTACTAATAAAGGATTTGTTATAATACAACAGGTAAACTATGTAAAGATTTAAAACCACCCACTTTTTTTCTCGGATTTTTTTTCACTCAACTCTGAACCCTCAACATTCTTGAAGATACTTTTCCCGCGTTGAAAACGGGATCGATTTAACTCATCTATTAAGCTTTGTAACCGTGCTACAATCGTTGCAAATGGTGGCCTCTGCAACGGATCTTTGTGCCAACATGATACAATGATGGAAGTAAATCCGTTGGGCCAACTCTTGTCGATTTTGGGTCTTTCATCGCCGGCAACAACTTTGGAGAGGAAATCATCACGTGAAAAACCTTTGAAGGGCGTTGCTTCACTAGCCAACTGCCATAATATTATCCCAAAGCTATATACATCCACCTAGTGAGTAAGTAGGTGAGTAGGTGAGTAAGAGTGAGTGAGTAGGTGAGTAAGTGAGTGAGTAAGTGAGTGAGTGAGTGAGTGAGTAAGTAAGAGTGAGCGAGTAGGTGAGTAAGTGAGTGAGTAAGTAAGTAGGTGAGTAAGTGAGTGAGTGAGTGAATGAGTAAGTAGGTGAGTAAGTAAGAGTGAGTGAGTACCTTCTCATTATATGGTTTGCTCAAGACCACTTCCGGGGCCATATACCGCAAACTACCTGTATTTCCTGTCATTTTATAGGATTCCAACGGACTTGTGCGCCGATTCACACACGTTGATAAGCCAAAATCAAATAATTTTAGGGATCCATCCGCGCCTAAACCAACGTTATCTGGCTTCAAATCCCTGTGGAGAATGGTCGCGCCGGTATGCACCAAGTCATGAATATAATGCAACGCCGATGCAAGTTGCGCTGATTTCTCTAAGATTTCACTGTAAGTAAAAACAGGTTTCCTAAACA
>JACCDO010200271.1_pt1 | contig 10383 bp, 9 predicted proteins | sample 7446101 | NCBI WGS metagenome assembly JACCDO01 (sample SAMN15323440, study PRJNA562643) | freshwater metagenome | isolation source: river surface water | place: USA:Blue River Watershed | collected 2017-08-16
TCTTTTTAGACATTGTTGCACTAGGTATCTTGTTCTACGTATATAAGGCAACGTAAACTCCCCGACACAATTTAATAGTGAATATGTTTAGATAGATGGATGATTTAATTCTTAACCTTGATCTGGCTGTAGCCCAGGATTTGAATGCAAAGAAGAGTTCAGGTCAGTTGGACGCCTATGTGAAGCAAAACTCTGATAAAATCATTGATACTATGAATCGCAATAAGACGGTTAATGGCGATAAGGTTATTGGCGATTTGACACGTTCAATGGATACACACAAGAATATTTATTACTATTACCAGCGTAACCGTGATATGTTACGTTTGGGGCAAGACCCTGTTGACCGTTTGAAGCGGGATAGCGAGGGTCTAATTCATGATCGTGATATTGCTCAGCGTCAGTATGAGATTAATCAATGGACATCGGGTAATCGTGCAGACACCCTTTTTGTTTACCAGTTGATCTTTATCTGTGTATTGACCTTGGCGCTCTTTACAAGTATGTGGCGTATGGGTGTTGTGTCAACCGGTTTCCTCGGTCTTCTGATATTCGCACTTACCATCATTATTGTATTAACAATTGTCAATCGTGCCCAGTACACCAACTTCACTCGTGATCAGAGATATTGGAATAAGAGACAGTTCCCTAAGTTTACTGCATCCATCCCGACACCTGACTGCCCATCCTTCTATGATAAGGTTAACGAGATTAAGGGTCTTGCTAATAAATCCATCAACTACGCCCAGAATCTACCTGGTAATCTTGCTGGTACGGTCGCCTCTGCAGCCCAAACCGTTTCTTCGGGTGCTGCGTCGTTAGCAAATACAGCAACTACTGTTCAAAGTGATATCAAAAATAGCGGTGCAGCCATGGCAACTATGAATCGCTCTTAAATAATACAATACTATTAAAACAATGCATGCTTAAATGTAATTTTTTAATAGTTTAACGATAATTAGATATGTCTTGTTGGAATTTAAAATATAAAGTTACGCTACGAGGCAAGACTATTCAAGGAAGTGATAGTAATGATAAATGGTATGAATGGCTTGATAACATCTATTTCAAGACATCCAAGGTAACGCAAGACGCTGTTTTAAAGAAAATGAGCCCCAAAGCTCGTACTTGTTTCAATCGTCGGATTGCTAACTATAGGAAAAGAAAGCAGAGAAATCAGGCTAGGTGCACACCTACTAGTATTTACAGTAAGGTTGTTGATAGATACCAAAAGGAGTGTGTAAGAAACAATCCCTCCGTTCAAAACACACTTAATAGGTTCTATGGGGCAGATGATCAAAGTGTTGCAAACTACAAATCTATTTTTGATAGCAAACGTGCTTTAGCCGAGTCTGAGGTTTTAGAGATTAAAAATATTGTTAACTCCTTCCCAAAGGCCATGACCGATTTAGATACTCAGATTGCAGCAAAAAAGGCGGAGATGACATCTATCGATGAACAGATAGAGAGCCTGCAGAGACAAACAGATGCACAAGACCAACAGTTTGTGGACGACAAAAAGGTGGCTGGAAAAACCGTTGAAAAGCGTAAGCTAAATGTATTACAAGATTATTTGTTAGCAGGATTCTTTATCACCTACCTCTTCTTTGGCTTGGTTGCAATCTTCTATGTAAGTAAAACAAATGACTACAGCTGGAAAATCTTTGGTCTCATGACTCTGCTAGTGGTGTTGATAGGTGGCCTAATGACTGCTGTAATAAACTATGTAGGATGAACGAAGAGCGCTCTAATGGTCTTGATTCCGTCGTACAATCGGTAATTAAATCTTTCGTACAACGTGCAGAGTTTGGTCAAAAAAAGTATGGTACTAATCTTGACCGAACTGATTTACAGCCTTTGGATTGGATTCAACATGCTCAAGAGGAGCTTATGGATGGTATTTTATATTTGGAGAAGTTGAAACAGGTTACTCGGACTCATCAAACTCAATCGCCGCTTCAGGACTCATAAACACCTTGATGTGACGCCAGATCTGCTGCTTGCCCTTAGTAGTAGGTGCACCAAACTCATCTTCCAGGCGCTTAGTGAGGTCATCGGGCTTGAGCTTCTTGGCACCAGTGTGCTTACCCATATCGTCAAACCAGGTGTTATATGCCCGCTGAATCTCCTGGAAGCTGGTCTCCGAGCCAGTCGTTGCATCATTCTTACGAATAACCGCCTTCTTGAACTTGGCGAAGCTATCCGAGCTCTCCTTATAGTCATCCGAGAACTGGCGCACAATAGCCGGCTCAGGTGCAAGACCACGCTTACAGTACTCATGCTCATAGACATGTAGCAGACGGCTTAGGAAAGCCGTGCGCCACCGGTCCATGCGTGCATCAAGTGTGGGGTCCTTAGGGTAGACATTCTTTGCAGGGTTCAAGTCAGGGTCATTCTCATCTACGAACTTACTGACGAACGGCACTACACGAATACGACGCCAAGTACCACGATCCTGCTGGTGGATAGGCGGCAAACGGTTACACATCATATGCAACTTACCCGTAATCTTGAAGCTCTTCTGCCCCTCAAACAGGTCACGACCCTCTACATCATCCTCACCTGAGAACTGCTTCATCCTTGAGGTGTTTAGAGGCTCCTGGTCATCGGGCTCCTGCAAGAAGATGAAGCGCTTGTTCCTGATACTCATGATATCAGGATTGGCTGCAGACGAATCAGGGCGCTTACGAGTCAGTGCAGTAGCCGCCAAGTTCATTGCATACTCGCCAAGAGTCTTCTTCATCAACTCAACCAACTTACTCTTACCGTTACCACCTACACCAGTCCAGACGTAGAAGCATTGCTCATGGTTCCGTCCTTCAAGACAGCTGGCAAGTAGACGCCAGACCCAGTCACGGAGGTCAGGTGCAGGGAAGATCTTGGCGAAGAAGTCGTCGATCTCTGCGTGAATCGGGTCTTCAGGGTTGTAAGGGACATAGGGCAACGCCTCAGACTCACCATTACGGCGACCAACCTGGAAGCTGATGTTGTCTTCGGACTTTCCACGGCGCCACATAACTTTAGGGTAACGCTCAGCGGGATTCTCACGAAGGATGATGACACCGTTGGCACAACCAAGGGTGAATGGGTTCATGTTGAGCTTGTCGGTGAAGGCCTCTTCATAGAAGATGCCGAGACACTCTTGCATGACCGAGTTCTTGAAAGTGGCGTTGTACAGCTGCTTCTCAAAGCGAACCAGCTCCTCAAAGCGCTTGAACTCGGGAGAGCCCTTCAAATCACGGTCATTTTGGATAGTGGCGAAGCTGGCACGTACACGGTTCTGCGCTGCACGAACAAGGTCGGCCACCTTAGTGTGGATATGGCTGCGAATCTCAATACCCTGCTGCAGCTTACGCCAAGCATGGTTCTTGTACTCGTACCACTCCACCTTCTTACCGTCAGCAGTGGACTTATAATTCTCCCAGAAGATGTCGTACATAATATGCCCTACATGCGTATGCACGGCATCATAGTAGAACTGAATCTTGTTGACAATGTCATCTTCAACAATCTCCTTGTACCTGACAGGATTATCCATCTTAGCCCAGTAATGGAGTGACTTAAGTGTCAGACGGGTATCACGCTCGCCATTGTAGTTGCCCCAGTCGGTCTGCCAGTCAAACAGGAGCTTGCCTACATCGTTCTGCCGAAACTTCGGTGACTTTGCACTACAGTCCATCCAGACCTGGAACATGTCCTGGCTCTGGTCAATACTGTGAAGGCACCAGCCTACGCAGATCCAGGTGTAATAACCATCCATGCGATCTGCGCTCAGACACTCTTTCGCCAACTTTTTCGCAATCTCAATCTGACCCTCGTCATATCCCTCGTACTTACACCAGCTCGGCATGTTACCACTAACTGTATCATTGGCGGTACTCTGAGCAACAGTAACGGCATCATCTGCCTTCACCTTGGGTGCAACGACATCGTTCTTAGGAGGGGCAGGGCGATCACTAAACTGTTTCTTAAGAATATCCCAGGTGGCCTTGGCCTCTGGTTTCAGTTCAATGATGTCAGTATCAAGATTGTAGCGAATGCTGAGAATCTCCATAAGTTGCCGAGGACTGTATTCCTCCTTATCTGCTGCCTTTAGTGTGTCGTCTTCGGGATTATACTCGTAGATACTGTCAAGAAGATAGGGGGGAATATCGGGTTTGCTTTCACCATAGAAGAACCAGCCGGCTTTGCCACTCGAGATCGATTCATCGAAGATATCTTTTGGTGTATTGATGTAATCGGTTCCCTCGAACGACTCTTCGATGATCTTGTTGTTGAGTGCACTCGAGCGAAGCACCTGCTGGTGCTCAGCCGGCAGAACAATATCAGGACAGACAATATGAATACCATCTTTAATGATACGTTCACCTGCCCTCTTACTCTCATAAGGCCGGTCACGGAGACAGACAAAGAAGCGGAGCTTCTCATAGATAGTCAAGTCATAGAACTCACTAAGTGTGTCTGTGATACCTGCAATGAACGCCGAGATATTGTCTTCTGTGAAACGACGCTCAAGCTGCCCCTCCTCATCATACCTGAAATCCAGGTCAATCAGAAGAGGTGCAAGCTTATCCGCACGACGCTGCTCAACAAGATTCTGTGGTCTCTTTTTCTGGATAAATAGATAGTCATGTAGAATGTCTAAGAACGCTGGGTAGTCGCTATCAGCGACCATCCATCTCCCTTTAGTGTCACCCATCCCCGTAAAGGAACAGGTTTGTCTGGCCTCCACCTTGTTGTTACGCATAAATGCGGTCAACCGAGACTCAGTGGCTTGTGACATTATATTAATGGCTTCTAAAATCGTACTGCTCATTTTACGCAGCGCCCACCGCCGGTCAGTTTTTTGCCCCAGGGAGGGGGCTTAAAGCAAATCTAACCTAAAGAGTCGGCGGCCATACCCTTAATATCCATTTAAAATATAGTATTGATTTGCAGCTGCACGGTAGTTGCTACTACCAGCCGTCACACCTGTTTCAGTACCACGCCATACAAAGGTTTTGGTATCGCCAGGGGTCAATGTTGTTAATAACGACCCAGAGAATGCTGTTGTCTCTGCATAAATATCCACATTTGACTCGCCAGCAGAGCCTACATGGGCTACTCTTATTGCGTCGTACTTTTGATTAGGCCAGATAGCCTGAGTACTTAATTGTAATTGTAAATTGATTAGTGCCGCAGTTGTATTATTAAATGCCACTACTCGCCCAGTGGTACTTATAATATTTTGAACTACACCAGAAGCGGGAGCTGTACTTGCATCAATTGTTGAAAAACCCACTCTGAACCCACCTGGAACAGAGCCTGCCAGAACTGTGTTTAATGTAGTACTAATTGTACTTACACGCTGAATATTCTGTACATTAAGTGCTGCCTCAATAGCACAGTACTCTCCCATCGTACTGACAATTGAGCTTATATCAGATAAACGACAATTATCCTCTCCAACCGTAGTACTAATACTACTCATTGAGCCATAATCCAAGGTATATATATTATTACCGTTTTGTAGGTTAACAAAACTTGTACTATTAAATCCGTAATTATCCATATCAGCATTTTGCAGCGCAGGGTATGTACTCCATTCACTACCACCCCCTGACCCACCCCCTCCACCATACGTTGATACAAAGGAACTCAACTGTCCATAGTTAACTGCATGATGTAGCTCAGTACCATCCGCCACATTCGTCACTTGTGTATTATTAAAACTGGCTGATACCTGTACAAATAATGTTCTAAATGCTGCATCTGTCAGAATCTCCTGCGCCATCTAATTGTCATATGTAAATCCTTTAGGGTACATATTAGTATTAGTTGGAAAATGCGAGGCCACCCATTCCACTCATGATTCGCAAAATGTTGTAATTTGTTGCATAAATTCTAAACTGACGATTAAATGCAACACATCCACACTCTTCATTAAAAGTTAAATTCAACGTTATATTATCCAAACGAGATGCATTACAGGTACCGGAGGGCTGTAGCTCCTCTGGTCTTAATGCAAATGAATAACAATAAATGAACTTCTGTGGAGTTCGTGTATGATGCTCAAAGGGCTGTGCCGTTCGGAAATATTCGGCATGCTTAGCATCAAAACGATCATTACCGTTCAAAATTAATTTGGCTGTCCAGAAGGTATCCACCTGGTTGGCATATGCAAAATAGTTATTACCTGCTAATGAATTACCAGCCTCACACTCCTCAACACCCGGTACAACCCACACTATCTCCTTTAATGGATGATTGAACTCTAAGTCGGCATTATAATAGTTTGCACCGTCAGGTATACCAACAACTGAGTTGAACTGGAGCTGGTCAATCAACATCTCATGCCCCACCTGAGCAAACTTACGACGCTCATCCGTATCCAGATAAATATAGTTTGACCAGACCTGGATATCTGTTGCATTCCAAACACGACCCAAATAATCTAATGGCTCTCTTATGCGAACATCCGAACGTATTATCTCTGCCGGAGTTCGGAACTTAATTAACATACGTACCTCATGATATTGTAATGCAATTAATGGTAAATAACAGCCCGGGTTACGATTAAACCAAAACTGTAGTGGTAAACGGAAACGATAACTCTTTTTACATGGCAATGGTACTGCATTTGTACGTAATGCAAACTCTGAGGGGTATTTACCTACCATAATCTTGTACCCATACTGTAACGATTCATTGATTGTTAGCTCTGACCAGATCTCCAACCAATCACCATACTGTTTGTCAATCACCTGTCCACCAATCTGAAACTCTACGGTATCGACGGCTGCATGCATAAATGAGTTACAGAAACCCACCCATGTACTTGTTGCAGGATTACCATTTGCGTCTAGACCTGGCTGCACCTGCATAAGTGCTGGAACCTCCACCTCAACGTGTGTTGCACCCAGTAAATCTCCTACACGCTCTATAACAACCTCTAGTTTCTGTCCAAACTTGCCTGAGCCGTTGTTCTGCTTCTGCTGGCACCACTCCATTGAGAAATTTGTATGGCGTCGATATATCAGTTTAAAAAAGGTGATTTGTGGATTACCTGTTAAATAGATATCCTGTGCGCCGTAGGCGACTAATTGAAGTAATGCTCCGCCTGCCATCTATTTATAAAGCTGTTTAACCGTCGACAGACAAGCGCAGACAAAAATTGAGCATGTTAAAGCCTAGACTTACAATAGGTAACAAGAGATGGCTTCTGCAATTAAATACTGTCCAACATGCCGCTATTATCTGTATCTGAGTATCAATGCAGATGATAGCAAAGCCCTTAACCGTATCTGTCGTAACTGCGGTTATTCGCAACCTGAAGCCACTGGTGGCCTCATCACCTTTACAAACCTTGAAGAGAAGGTTAGTGAGGGTTACAAAGTGGTTGTTAATGAATTCACACGTGAAGACCCTACACTACCCCACGTTAACAACATTAAATGTAAGAATGAGGATTGCCAATCTAATAAGGGGTCTGCCACATCTGACGTAATCTATATTAAGTATGACCAGGTTAATCTGAAATTCCTATATATCTGCAATGTATGTAATGAACAGTGGCGTAGTCGAACATAGTGCGACTCTATAGCGGCAATAAATCATAAAAATAAATATACCTCTCATTTTCTTTTTAGTATGGAATTTGCTATTGCCTGAAGCTCCTTAGCCTCCCCTGGGTCTACCATAATCTCAAATGCATTGTTATTGTTATTATTATTATAATTGTTGTTGTTATTATTATTATTATTGTTATTGTTATTATTATTATTATTGTTATTGTTATTATTTCCACGATTATTATTGCTTTTATTGTTATTATTTGATTTGAAGCTGACACGTCCCTTTTTTCTAGATCTATTTATTGTAGCACTTAATGGTGTTCGTAAACCTCTTGCCTCTATTTTTCTTCTTTTGCTAGAGTTATTTCTTGGCATGTTAACTTGAGTAGCATATGACGGGACAAAATTAGCTAATGCAGCAGGACTAAAGAGATTTACTGAACCAGCTGGTGTTGGTCTAGGTGGGCGTGTAAAATGTACTTCATTTGCACTAGATGCAAATCTCCTAAAATTAATTGCAGGGGTATTTAGTTCTCTAGGTAACAGTATCCCTTTTCTATTACGAAATCCTAAAGCTGGAAATGGCTCACCACTATTTTCAGGTGTTAAACGATATTTTCTAGTATTTATTGTTACAAATGGATTAGGGGGTACAACGATTGGTCTTGCCATAGGCGCAGCAACACCATCAGTACCTGGCATATTCTCTAAAAGTATTGTTAGCGTTTCAATAAAATTCTCAGGAGTAAAATTCTCAAAATAATCTGGGTTTGATGCAATCATTGCGGCATTATTAATCATACGCACATTGTGTAGTTTACGCTCAGTTCGTATAGTTGCCAAAGAGGCCGGCTGATTCAACCTCTTACGAATATCAACAGAAAGCTCCCCACCGAAAAAATCACGAATTATAACCATTGTATTAGCACTCAGACTTCTAGAAAACTTTGCCCAAAAGGACAACATTAATTGATAGAGATCCTCAGACCATTCAGAGATCTCACCACGATTAAATGTACCTATTCCAAAAAATGTTCTATCATCTAAAACTAATAATGAATCACGCAAATGTATAAAAGCCCCATTATTCATTACATAATTTATATTTAGATTTCTATGTACAAAACCAACATCCTCCTGTAGTCTCTCTAGATTTCTTGCAATAGTAACAAACGTCTGGCCAAAATCATCTGGTCTTATTAAAGGTAGCGCATTAAGATTTTCTACTAAGAGTGATGGAGCAGCAACAGCGGAACCAGCCCCACCAGTTGCGGGCGATTGAGCCGCATAAATAAAATATAGAGATAATGTTCTTCTATTGAAGAATACATTTATAATTTTTAATACAGAATTTGGCGCATTTAACTGTAATATAATATTTGCAAATAATTCATATAATGCATCACGAAAACAGTAAATTGCTCCCAGCTTTTCCCGTAATTTACCAGAATTGACTAAATTGCCATCTCTAATTCTTCTTATAGCTAATTTAGTATGTTCATGTGACGATGATGTATAATTAAATTCACGCAACAAATTACCATCAGCCATTCTATAAAGACATTCCTCCCATGTTGCATTTATAAGGATATTGTCCTGTGGTGGTAAAAAATCATTATTAATACGAACATGTTCTTTGATAAAATTATAGAAAAATACAACATCTGCATCAAGACCTCTAGATAATTGCTGAATCAATTGATTAACATCATCAATTGTTGTTTCAGGGGTTAAAAGTGGCAATATATGTTCAGCCGCCTCCATATCTATTTATAGGCACGTAAAATATCTGGATACTCAACTGCAAGATCTCTTAACAATATATCTGCACACGCACTTTTACATGTATATGCAGTTGTATTTATTAAAAAATTAATCCACTGCAATTTCTTCAGCCCATCCATCCTTAGTGCATCAAGCACCTTACCAGCACCAATCCAACGCTCCATTAACGCCAATATCCGAGAGCCACAATGTTCCCTAAATCGTGTCATACCATAAAAATAACATAAAAGGAAATAGATATCACGACCCTCTTTTGGACAGACCTCACGTCCAGCAAACACCTCACCTACACTTAATGTCCCCGCCCTATTCATTGCCGTACCCTTACATGCCAAACCAAAATCCACCAGTTTAATTTCGTTGTTATAATGAAGTCTCCATTTATATTCACCTAATGGTACAACAATAACAGAAGGTGCAGGTGTGGTATTAATCAGTATATTATCACCCTTCAAATCACGATGATTTATACTTATCGAAATCTCGAGATAGCTCGAAATTAAAATAAGCTGACCAAGCGTCTCTACAAACCAACGCTCAAAAACGCCACGACCAACACTCGAGAACGCATGCTCGAGAGCATCATGTAGAGCTATCACTCTATTTTTATCAAACGGCTCCATCATAAAAGAGACATCTTTGTCACGTCTACAAATAAGCTTAACTTCAGCCACCATCTGTTGACAATTAATCTTCATTAAGGCCTCTCTTACAAGTATTTGCATGGCCGCCTCCATTAATAGACAGCGTCCACCATTATGGCAACGTTTTTCATAAACATGTTCATTGTCTATCCACCATTCATCTACATGACCATATACACCTTCATCCACCTGTTTACCATCTTTTAAAATATGACCCAAACACTCGTAATAATAACCGCTAGTGCCCATTTTTATCTTTACTTGCGGTATACACTCTAAAGGTATTTCATTAACCGATTCTATTGCCCCTTCAAAATCTATCTTATATTTTTTGAGAGATAGCATATCTATTTTATAAATCGGTTTATTGTAGTAAAAACTGCTTTCTTAATATATTTGCA
>JACCDO010957977.1_pt1 | contig 10381 bp, 8 predicted proteins | sample 7446101 | NCBI WGS metagenome assembly JACCDO01 (sample SAMN15323440, study PRJNA562643) | freshwater metagenome | isolation source: river surface water | place: USA:Blue River Watershed | collected 2017-08-16
CAGTTTTAATAACGGGATTATTTGCAGGGTCATCTTCGCCCTCTTTTTTCATGACCATCTTAATTGCAGTGATAATTAGGAAGACACCAAATAAGTAAACAACCCAGTGGAAGCGCTGAATTAAAGCAATGCCGGCAAAGATAAAAGCAGCACGCATGACGAGTGCCCCGATAATACCAAGGGAAAGGATTTTACGTTGGTATTGCGGGGGTATTTTGAAGTAGCTAAAGATCATCAAAAACACAAAGATGTTATCAACACTCAGTGATTTTTCAATGATGTATCCCGTTAAAAAAGCAGCTCCTGCTTCACTGCCAAGGTAGTGATAGACCCCTGTGTTAAACACAAGGGCTAACGTAACCCAGACAATACTCCAGATAACTGCTTCTTTAAATGAGATAGCATGAGCTTTTCTATTAAAAACACCAAGGTCTAGCGCTAGCATAGCAAGGATGAAAAGCCCAAACCCACCCCATAACAAAGAACCTGGAATCATCTTGCCTTCATCCTATGCTCGTACCTACAGCTGCCTAACCTTCAGACCACTAGGGTTTACACTCCTGATTTCAATCTTGCAATACGATCTTCGAGGTCTGGGTGGGTGGAGAACAATTTAAAGATCCCGCTGCCCTTACTCGAAATTTTTAAAGTTTGCACGGCAGCTTGTTCAGCACCATCGACTGAGCCATAAGTACGGCGCAGAGCTTCGAGCGCAGCAATCATATTCTCACGGCTTGAAAGCTGTGCACCACCCCTATCAGCCCGGTATTCTCGCCAACGGGAGAACGCAGCAACCACCATTGAGCCAAGGATCATAAACACAATTTCAAGAACAATTTGTACCGCAAAATAAGTTAAACTTGAGAATCCCTTATTGTCGTCGCTATCGCTTCGTCCACCAGCCGCTTGTGCAACGGCAAAGGCGATAGCCCTTGCTAAAAACATGGCAAATGCGTTTACAATACCCTGAATTAAGGTCATGGTGACCATATCTCCATTCGCGATATGCGCCACCTCGTGGGCCAGCACCCCATCAACCTCCTTGCGGCTCATATTGTGAAGAAGCCCCGTCGACACCGCAACAAGCGAATTTCTTTTGGTTGGGCCTGTGGCAAACGCATTAATCTCAGGTGACTCATAAATACCAACCTCCGGCATTTTCGTGAGTCCCGCTGTTTGGCTTAACTGGTGAACCCTTTGCACCAGTAACTGCAGTTGGCTATCCCGCACGTCAGGGGTGATAATCTTTACACCCATCGTCCATTTCGCCATAACCTTTGAGATAGCTAGGGAAATGAAAGCACCTCCCATACCCCAAACTAAGCAGAATGCCATCAGAGATTCATAGTCAATCCCTGATGCTGTTAAATAGGGCTGAATGCCCAATACCTTCAGCAGGATCGAGATGGTTGTCATTACTAAGACGTTGACTAACATAAAGAAGAAGATTCGTTTTAACCAGACCATAGTTGTACCCTCCGTTTCGCAAAACTAACATACCTACTATCGGCTAGTTTGTTGTTTTGCTAAAATAGATAATTAACATGCAATACTTCGTTTTGATAGATGTATAAACACCCACACCCCTTTCATGATATCCTAAATTACATAAGATTTTAATAAGGTTAGGAGTGCAGATGGAACTTGTGCTCGAAGACCTACGTCTTTTGGAAGTAGTGATTCAAATCGCTCATTTCGAACTTTCCTTAGTCACATTAGATGACTTAGACGAAGTCTATCACCTTATGGTTTCCCAAGCGCGGCCACACGCTTCTGCTTTAGGTCGTAAAAAGCCTTTATCATCAACATCTTCTGAGCTTTGCCCCCACTTTGGCGTCGTTTGGCCCTCGTCTCTGGCCCTTGCCCAGCGCGTAGCGCGGTATGTGGCCGAGATGCCTAAAGACGCTCTCTCCTCATCCCATCCTTTCTTAGAACTCGGAGCAGGGCTTGCTATTCCGGCCCTTACTTTCGCTAAACTTACAGGGAGGCCAGCCCTAGCGACTGACCGACACCCGTTAGCTGGTCAGATGATGAAGGTTAATGCCGCGCGAAATCAAATTCAGACTCTAATGTTCGAATTACTTGATTTTAGAACTGCTACCAAAGGACGCAAATGGCCGCTTATAGTGGGAAGCGAAATTCTTTATGAAGCTTGGCAGCCCGGGTATCTCGCTCATTTTCTTGCTCATGCACTCACTGATGACGGCGTGAGTTTTATTGCAGATCCTGAGCGTAAGCATCTCTCACTTTTTAAAGACTGCGCCCTAGCGCATGGCTTAAAGTTTGACCAAGAATCTGCGATAGTAAAGGGCACACCTGTGACCATTCTGAGGATTTCTCGAAACTGCAGAAACTGCACCACTTAATTTCAGGTGAGCTGAAAAGAAATTTTTCTTTTCAGCTAGTTATCTGTGTTGTCCACTTTTGAGTGAGTTTCCGGCAATTTGCTCGATAACATCCTAAAAGAACTTTATAATAATCGATCCACCTGAAATTAAGTGGAGCATTTAAAAATCTGCATAAAGGTGAGCTATCGCGACCGTATCAGCTTGAGTTCGAGCTCCCGACTCCATGCGCCGCCAGATTTCAAATTGCAAGAAGGGCAGCGGGTGGAAATCAACGAACATACTTTTTCTTCGGCTTTTATTCGATTGGTCTGAAAGTATTTCTTCGACTCTCCCAACCATCACCCCCCTAAATGGTGACACAGCAGCTGTGACCTCGGTAATTTCGTTACTAGGGTGAGGGGTTCCGTTGGTAGGGATGTCTGCGGTGAGTGCCGTAACAGTCCGCCAGTTGCGTTCACCCATAAATACAAAGCGCCACGGCTTAATTCCCGCTCCTACAGCTTTCATATCAATTTCATGGTATTTTGACTGGGTTTTCCATAAACTTGTATTAACATGCCACCCTAGGGTTACACCGCGAAATCCTCCATGAAAGCTATTCCCTACTTGCCGAAGCTCTGGTTCTACCCGTGGGTCTCCACGCATAGACGACGCTCTTAAAAACGGCACATTGGGGGTTCCCCCTACCTCGACCGCGTCGGTCAGGGAAAATTGGTCTAATCCAATCCGTTCACGAATCCAGGCTGAATGGTTAGGGCGCTGAATTCCATACATGGGATGAGATCGACCAGCTTTGATATATGTATTTAAAGGAAGGTTATCTAGGATGCCAACATACCTTGTAAAATACCGTCTCTCGTCGTTACCTTTTGTGCGGAAAACTTTATCATCAACGCGGCCAAGAAGTGTCGCGCTATAGATAAAATTTAAGTATTTAACGAAAGGTCTAACCCGTAAAGAAACCTCTGAACTCATGGGAAAAGTCCGTGTTTCTCCCTGTGACGACCTTTGGATGATACGGCCATCATAATGTAAGTCGAAGTAGCTTGTATCTTTCAGAGGATCAATTGGTTTAAAAAAATTAGTGATCGCTAGCTGATCCTGAGAATAGTAGTAACCCCACTGATTTCTCATACCCCCTCCTGCAGGATCAGCGTGGCAGCCTTGGCAGTCGAGCGTACACCGCCTCTCGAGTACGGGGCGTTGCGAACGCCCGGGAGTATGGCATCCACCGCAGTTAGACGCTTCTAGTAGTGCAAGGAGGGGAGTTCCTAATGATGGCTGAGTTGTACCCCATAAAAAGAGAAGCATTACTAAAGGTCTTATCGGCATAGCTTGTCCTAGTGTTCAGTTTGTGTCTTCATTCTAACATGAAATATTCCATAATTCTGTTTGGATTGTGGTCCTTATGTTATGATGAACTACAAAGGGAGACGTGGACATAATGCTGCGATGTTTGTTAGTTACTTTTATTGCTGTTATTGTTACGCAGTGCTCGCGTGAGACTCCAGCACCGCGTTCCATACGCGCCCATACCGTGGATCACGGGGGTGTTATGCATGCGTTTCCGGAATCCGAGGCCTTACGTTACTGTAGCGGGTGCCACGGAAAAAATTTAGTGGGAGGTCTAGGCCTAGAACCATCCTGTTACAGTTGTCACGGAGCTCGCTGGAGAGACGCAGACGGGTCCCGAGCCCCGGCAGACCATGACACAGCTAAAATCCTTGATTTCACCACTTATTCCCAAGTCAGAGGCAAGGCTTACGGTATCTCCTACAACCACCACCCCCTCCTAAAAACACCAGATGACAATTGTACGTCATGTCACGGCACTGACCTCACAGGCAATAGGGAGGGGCTAACGATCCCTAGTTGTCTTCTTTGTCATGAAAAACGTTGGTAATTTGGTTGTATGGTTGGTGAAAGAAAGTTAAGGTGGCGCCTGGTTCGTGGAGGGTGCCATGCTACGGTTTATAAATGCAAAATCAGAACAAGGTCAGTGGTTTTCCTTTGAGGTTCAAAACGGTAAGTTTGCAAAGGTACGTCCTGAAGCCAGTAAGGTCACATTGCAAGATGCGCTACAAGCGTTTCCTGCTGAGGACGCTTTAAGTCTTGAAGAAGTTCTGATGGGCTGGTCGAAACCAGATTGGCAAAGCGGCCGTAAGCTCATTGACTGCAAAGGCCATCTTATCGTGCCAGCGGCCATTGATGCCCACGTGCATAGTCGTTCGCCCGGATTAACTCACAAAGAAGATTGGAACACCTTAGCAAAAGGTGCCTACAAAGGTGGGGTCGTAGCTGTTTGTGATATGCCGAATACCATCCCCCCAACGATGGACCGAAGTTCCGTACTTGAGAAAGCAGCTTTAGCAAAGGCATCCGGCATTGAATTCGGAATTTTTGTCGGAGTCGGTGAGCATAATATCAAGACTGTTCGTTCCCTTCTTACAGATCCCGCCCTGCCGGTGGTTGGGTTAAAAGTATTTTACGGTCGTACGACTGGGGAGCTTATGTATGATGATCTTGAAACCCTATCAAGATCGCTACCTGAAACAGGAGAAAAGATCCTAGTTTTTCATTCTGAGGATCAATGTACCGTTGACTGTAACCATGCCAAATTAAAGCCTCGCTTAGAGGGAAAAAATCCTAGCGACTTTTTAGTGCATTCAGAACTTAGGTCAAGCGAAGCAGCCCATATCTCCACGCGAACCATCCTTGATTGGGCTCTATCGTCATATAAACGACCTATCCATATCGCCCATATTAGTACTCCACTTGAGGTGGAATTAGTGGCTGAGGCTAAAGCTAAGGGGCTTCCTGTTACATGTGAGGTCGCACCTCACCATCTGCTTTTTTCCACAGATGATTACGCAAAGCTTGGTCCTTTAGTAAAAATGAATCCTCCCCTGAGATCACCAAAGGAAGTCGAGGAACTCAACAGGTTAGTGGGGAAGGGTGCGGTGGATATCTTCGCGACGGATCACGCGCCCCATCTTCTTTCAGAAAAATACCAAGATGTTGCGCGGTCTCCTTCGGGAGTCCCTTCGGTAGAGCTTTTTTATCCCCTCGTCTTTGAAATAGTAAAAAAGACAGGTTTAGCTCCTAAGGTTGCAATTGAGATGTCTAGTGCGTTGCCAGCCAAGTTATTTGGATTCAAAGGCAAGGGGCAAATTAAAGATGGATTTGATGCTGACTTTGTGTGGCTAGGAGCACCATTTACAGTCGAGCGTAGTGAAATTGTGTCAAAATGCGGGTGGTCTCCTTTTGAGGGGATGACGCTACCAAACAAGGTTATGCTTACCACCCATCTAGGATTGCCAGTTTATCAAGCGGAGCTATAATTTATGTCTAACCATCATCACCGTCATCATGCACGTGGGAAAAAACCACATAGACGTGGTAAGTCCCCTAGTGAAATGATTTTGCCCCATGTCGGTGACGAGGGAAGGCAGCGCATTGCAAAGTTCCTTCACGAGGCTGAGTTTATTGTATTTGATATTGAGACCACCGGTGGCAACCCGGAACGTAATGGTATAACTGAGATTTTTGCGATTCGGTATTGTAACGGCGAGATTTTAGGAACATTTTATAGTTTAGTAAATCCTGGAATTTCCATTCCTCCTATTGTGCGGCGGATGACAGGAATTACAAATCAAATGGTGAGGTCAGCTCCGCCGATCAACGAAGTCATGCCGAAGTTTTTGGAGTTTATTGGTCAGGATGTGATGGTTAGTCATAATACCATCGGTGACATGAAATTTATCCGTTATTTTGCCAAACAGTGTGTGGGGGTAGACATGGAGAATTTCTACCTTTGCACCCATTTATTAGTGGAGAGACTTGTTTCCGAGGCGCCGGATAAGTCTCTGCGTGGGCTCGCTAAGCATTTTAATTTTAACTCTGGAAATCTGCACCGAGCCGAAGCAGATGCTTACGTAACCCTTGATCTTTTTAAGGAACTAGTCTCTAGGTTAGGTAAAGCGGAAGTCTCGCGCATTGAAGATGCCATTAGGCTGCAGTCTGATTTAGAGTCAGCACTGCGGCTCGGCTGGGGAGTCAAACCGGAGGTCTTAAATAACTTACCCCGTGGGCCTGGAGTCTTTTATTTGCATGATCATGCCGGCAAAGTCATGTTTGTCAGCAGTAGTTTTGATGTAGCACAGGATGTGGCGAAAATGAAGGAAGCCACTCTACTGCCTAAACAGCTTATGCGTTTGGCCCTACGTAGCTATCATGTGTCTGCAACCAAAGCAAAATCGCGCTTTGGGGCGATGCTTGCTGAGGGGCCCTCGTTAAACGGGCATAACGTACTAGCTAAACCCCAGGCGTGGCATAGGCGTGAGGTCCAGGCGTTTTGTATTCGCAGGGTTGAGGGAGCGATTGAGGTTAGTATCAGTACGGTAGGACCAGGCACGATTTACGCGTTTGGACCTTTGCGTGATCATAGGCTGGCTGGAATTTTTCTTGCTGACATCGCTAAAATATTTTCAGTTGCGGTTAAAAAAGGCAATATTTTGGAACTACCGCCTGAAGCTGAAGATTACATTCTGTCTTTATTGAAAGGACAACTTGCTGAGCTACAGCGTGACGTGGAGGGACAAAGAAAATCATTAGGGCTGTGGTTTAAGCCCGCAGAGCGCAAGAGGTTAAAAGCAAAATCCTTGTTGCTAGCTGGATTAAGTGATTTAAAACTTCCTTTCAAGATCGAGCCATTACACGAAATTTGTGGTTTTATTACCTTGCCGGTGGCTGGTGCTGAGACCGAAGTCCATACGATCATTGGATTAGACCCCGTGAACTTGACGCATGTTAAAACTCTGCAAGACGAAACGAACCCTGAGCTGGAAGATATTTTTAAGGTTGGCAGAGAGAAGGCCGCTGAGTTTCGCCGCGAAGGCGCATTCATCCCTATGTCTGAAGAAGTAGCTTTTAGAGCCAATGCGGTGCTTTGGTGGATCTATAATGTCAGGGGTGAAGGGAAATTTAAGCACGTTTAGATCTTTAAAAAAAAGCAGTGCCTGAGAAGGTTTACGCAAGCTTAAAAAAAGACGTTGTTTCACTTAAGATCCTAGGGTCTAATAGCCTCAAGAACACGTCTTTAAAAAAATTTATTAAGTTAGGATCTTCCTATGAAGCGACCAGTCCTCTTGGCGTCTTTAGTTGTGGGTCTGTTAAGTATCACGTCTTCAGTCTTGGCAGAAACCTTCCAGAATATGCAGGGGACCATGCTATGCCGGCCCTCAGTCGTTGAATCCCCTTCAGGGATAGGCGAAGTCCAGGCCATTGTTAAGAATGCTCAGATTCGAAATCTCAGGGTGAAAGCTGGGCGAAGCGGGTATTTTGGTTCAAATGATTCTACTTGTGTTGATGAGGGAGGCATTCAAATCGATACCAAGTTTTTAACTGGTATTATAAAAGTTTGGACAAATGAGGATGGGGAGAGCTTGGTTAAAGTCGGTGCTGGTACGAGGCTTTGGGATTTTGTTCAGGAGTTACATCGAGATTACGAGTTAACGTTACCAGTGGTTCATGAGTTTGCTGAGCCTACTTTGGCTGGTATGCTTGGCAATGGTACCCATGGCTCAAGTCTAGTTGAAGAGTCTAGTTCTATCCAAGATTGGGTTAAAGAGGTGACCCTTGTGGATGGGAGGGGTGATATAAAAACCCTTACGGGTCATGAGTTAGACTATGCAGCTACCAACCTTGGCGTCTTAGGCGTGATTGCAGACATAACGTTAAGAGTGGTCCCATCCTTTAAGGTGGAAGCTCAAGTTTGGTCCGACGAGGATGATGAGCTGCAAGATGAAGTTCTTAATATCGCACGTGCTCACTATGGTGCTTCTGTGACCTGGTTTCCTGGTCAGAAGCACTACACGGTTACCGCATTTAACAAAGTGTCAAACGACCATCCCGGGAACGCTCATAATGGGCAAGTTGAAGTTAATATTCTGAAACGCTGGGCTTTGCCTGAACTCTTTAAGACAGCAAATAAGCTTCACCCGCTTATTTGCTACCTAGAAAAAGAGCGTTTTAAAATGAAGGCGAAAGGCTATTTTACGGATCGATTTGCCCACCGTGTGGATAACCCTGTGGGGTGGGTGCACAATATGGTTTACTTTCCATGTCGGGATAAGTGCCCGCTCGGGAGTTTGCCCTACCAGCTCGAAGAGATTGCGATTGCTACCAAGGATTTAAATGCCTTTATAGTCGATGCAAAGTCCTTACTAGAACTTGATCCAACTTGCCTCCCGTTAAATGGAATCTATTTTAGATTTGGCAAGCCTACACGGGGCGCGCTCAGCATGGCATCCGCGCGAGAAACTGTGTATGTCGGAATTGAATACCTGAGAAATCCCCTCGGTAATCAGTTCCCACAGGGGTATGATGTCATTCAAGAGCTTGAGCAGATTCTCATTAAAAAGTACGGGGGCAGACCCCATCCTGGTAAAAATACACTCCCCATGTTTGATGGAGTGCGGGAGGCATACCCTCGGCTCGCTGAGTTTGAAGCGTTTCGCGGGGAGTTTGACCCTGACAACCGGTTTGAAAATGGGTCTTACCGCCGCCTCCGTGACGGTTTAGAAGTTGCGCGTAAAGATTTTGGCTGTGTAGTAAAGGATGGGTGCTACTGCAAAGTTGACACGGATTGTCCGAAGGGGCTTAAATGTGTGGCAGGGTTAGTTGAGAGCGAGGCGCGAGTCTGTCGGAAGTAGGTGGAGGAGAGAGTTTGTTTAAGAAAATCTATTGCTGCTTAATGATGTTGGGATCTTCAGCTTTTGCAGCGCAGGAGCATAAGTTAACGGTAGCGATCAATGGTTTAAAACCGGCGGTGGGGTCCGTGTATGTTGCGGTCTATAATCGTGAAGATGGATGGTTAAAAGACCAGGGAAGTTTTAAAAGTAGCGTGGTAACGGCAAAAGAGGCGGAGCTAAAACTTGAGTTTCTTCTGCCTCAAGGTGCGTACGCGGTCCAAGTCTTTCAAGATCTAAATAGTAACGGCAAGCTCGATATGCGTTGGCTTCCTCCAGGGCCTGATGAACCATGGGGCGTCTCTAATAATCGAACCGATAGGATTGGGCCGCCGCGGTATAAGGATGCTGAGTTTGAAATAACAGCTGAAAAAGAAGTAATGATTAATTTGGTGCAGATTTAAGAACTAATTAATCAAAAGTTTATTTTTCTCTTGAATCTCCCCCCTAAGCCCGTGTAGCGTGATGAGAGAGTCTCATTTTAAAACTTTGATCTCATAGGGTCAGTCATGTAAGGGGGGAGTTCGTGAGAACGAAACTTTTAGCTGGTTTCCTAGGCTTTTTGTTACCAATTTCTGCTCAAGCTGGAACCGTCGCAATCATTGATTCAGGGATGGATATTGAACACGAAGCTTTAAAAGGACGTGTTTGGGTCAATGACAAAGAAATTCCAGGGGACAATCTTGACAATGATGGCAATGGCAAAATTGATGATGTCAATGGATGGAGTATCCCTGATCAAAACGGTGTTGTGATTGATTATGCAACCCAAGATCTCTACAGTTCTGAATTTGAAAAGTTTTTTGAGTTACAACGAAAAGCGGTTAACGGCCAGACTACAGAAGGTGAAAAAATCTGGCTAAAGAAAAAGTTAAGCGAGGGAGATTTTGTTAACCGTTTAAGCGCATTTATGACCTACGCCCATGGCACCCACGTGGCTGGTATCGCTGCACAGGGTAACGAGTCGGCAAGGCTCCTAGCTATTAAACTGCTTCCGACCCAGAAAGCATCTAAGCGCCTTGAAAAGCGCCTCCGCGCGGCATTAATGGCGGGAGCTGATGTTGGGTTTATCAGGGAGTTTGTATTAAAGTTAGGGCTATACGCACTCGCTTACCAGCAAGGAAACGTGTTTAAGCAAGTGGTGAGCTATTTAGATGCACAGGGTGTTACTGTCGCTAATGGTTCATTTGGTATGTCGATGGAGCAAGCGAAAGGCGTGGTAGGACCACTTTTGATGATGGTGGCGCAAGGAGAGGTTAGCGAAGACCTCGTATTTGAATACAC
>JACCDO011146186.1_pt1 | contig 10381 bp, 9 predicted proteins | sample 7446101 | NCBI WGS metagenome assembly JACCDO01 (sample SAMN15323440, study PRJNA562643) | freshwater metagenome | isolation source: river surface water | place: USA:Blue River Watershed | collected 2017-08-16
AACGGTGCGACAACTCGGCCGCAGCCACGATGGCGGGATCGGTGATCTCCACACCATGGTGCACTTCGTACTTTTCCTGCAAGCCACGCAGAATCGCGATCGTGGCTTCCACGGTCGGCTCACCCACGATGATTTTTTGGAAACGACGCTCGAGCGCGGCATCTTTTTCGATGTACTTGCGGTATTCGTCCAGCGTGGTAGCGCCCACGCAATGCAACTCACCGCGCGCCAGCGCAGGCTTGAGCATGTTGCCGGCATCCATCGCCCCTTCGGCCTTGCCAGCACCCACCATGGTGTGCAATTCGTCGATGAAAACGATGGTCTGCCCCTCGTCTTTGGCCAACTCATTGAGCACGGTTTTCAAGCGCTCTTCGAACTCACCACGAAATTTAGCGCCCGCCAGCAAGGCAGCCATGTCGAGCGACAACACGCGTTTGCCTTTGAGTGAATCCGGCACTTCGCCTGCCACGATGCGTTGAGCCAAGCCCTCCACAATCGCGGTCTTGCCCACACCGGGCTCGCCAATCAAGACCGGGTTGTTTTTGCTGCGGCGCTGCAACACCTGGATGGCTCGACGAATTTCATCGTCCCGACCAATCACCGGGTCGAGCTTGCCTTGGCGGGCACGCTCGGTCAGGTCGAGGCAATATTTTTTGAGTGCTTCGCGCTGCCCTTCGCTCTCCGCGTTGTCCACCTTTTGGCCACCGCGCACCGCCGTCACAGCGGCTTCTAAGGCTTTGCGGCTGAGCCCGTTTTGCGTGGCCAACTTGCCCCAGTTGCCTTTGTTGTCGCAGAGGGCGAGCAAAAACAACTCGCTGGCAACAAACTGGTCGCCGCGCTTGATGGCCTCTTTCTCGGCAGCTTGCACCAATGAAACGGTGTCGCGGCCGACTTGCACTTGATCCTGGCCCTCGACTTTGGGCAGTCGCTGCATGGCGTCTTCTGCCGCCGACAACAACCCCGAAACATTCGCTCCCGCGCGTTGGAGCAAGGACTTGGGACCATCGTCTTGGCGCAACATGGCCACCAAGACATGGGAGGGCTCGATGTAGGCATGGTCACCGCCGAGGGCGAGCGACTGGGCATCGCCCAAGGCTTCTTGAAACTTGGTAGTGAGTTTGTCAATCCGCATGGAAACTCCGGAACAAAAATTGAATTAGCACGTAGCTGAGGCTGTTCCGCGCTATTTCAAGGGGCCCCAGAGTCAACGGATCACGCTGTTGCTGGCTGTGATGCCCCAACGGGCCAAGGCTTGGTCATCGCTGACACGGGCGTCCACCCAGCGCGCGCCCTCGGGCGTGACTTCTTTTTTCCAAAATGGCGCTTGGGTCTTGAGGTAGTCCATCAAAAACTCGCAGGCCTGAAAGCTCTCGCCGCGGTGGGCTGACGTGACGGCGACCATCACAATTTGGTCTTCCGGATGCAGCAAGCCGACACGATGGATCACGCGTGCGGCATAAATGTCAAAGCGCTTTTGAGCCTCTTCCATCATGGTGGTGATGGACTTTTCGGTCATGCCGGGGTAATGCTCTAACTCCATGCTGGCCACAGCACTGCCGTCATTGCGCTCGCGCACCGTGCCCACAAACGTACATACCGCCCCGACACGCGCATCACCCGCACGCAAAGCCGCCAGCTCTTGGCTGACATCAAAGTCTTGGGTTTGAATGCTGACGGTGAAGGTCATCAGTGACTCCGTATTCAGCCGCCGGTCACGGGAGGAAAAAAGGCCACCTCACACCCGTCGCTCAGCGCCACGGTCTCTGCGCACACCGCTTGGTTCAAGGCCATACGCACGGCACGCCCGTGCGCCAAGGCCTCGGCATAGGCGCCCCCACGAGCGATCAACTCGTCACGCAAAGCTTGCAAGGTAGTAGCCTGCGTGTGGACGGTTTCGCTGCCCTGGCCAATCATTTCGCGGATGGACGCAAAGTATTTCAGGTGAACGTGAAGGGTTGCACTCATGCGAGCCACTCCGCAAAGGAAATAAAACGAACGGTATCGCCTTTGGCAATGGTTTGCCCAGCCGGGTTATCCACGATGCCATCGCCCCACGCCGCCGAAGTTAGAACGCCAGAGCTTTGGTTGGGAAACAAATCAAGTCCCCCTTGGGCATTGCGCTTAACGCGCAAAAACTCGCGGCGTTTGTCGGCGCGCGGCCAATCAAAATGTGCCTGCATGTCTGTGCGCGCGATGTCTGTATTCACCACGCCTTGCAGGGACAACACAAACGGACGCACCAGCAACAGAAAAGTCACAAAGCTCGACACGGGGTTGCCCGGCAAACCCATGAAGTGACAGGCGGCCTCTTGGCCCTCACGATTGACCTTGCCATAGGCGAAGGGCTTACCCGGTTTGATGGCCAGTTGCCACAAATTCAACTCACCGAGGTGCTCCACCGCAGGTTTGATGTGATCTTCTTCACCCACCGACACACCACCACTGGTCAAGATCAAATCGTGGTGTTGCGCCGCATTACGCAAGGCGTTGATGGTGGCCTCGCGTTGGTCGGGCACGATGCCCAAGTCGGTCACCTCGCAGCCCAAACGCTGCAACATGGCACGCAAGAAAAAACGGTTGGAGTTGTAAATCGCGCCGGGCGGCATCGCCTCTGGCGCCACATCACCGGGCATGACCAGCTCATCCCCGGTAGAAAACAACGCCACGCGAGGACGCGCTTGCACTTGCAACTGCGCCAAGCCGACACTGGCTGCCAAGCCCAACTCGGCCGGCGTCAAACGGATGCCATGGGTCAGCACCTTGGCTCCGCGCGTGACATCCTCACCGGAACGGCGAATCCATTGACCTGCTGGCACGGCTTTGAGCACCTTGACTTGTTCGTCCTCCAGCGCTTCGCAATCCTCTTGCATCACCACCGCATCGGCGCCCGCAGGGATGGGGGCACCCGTGAAGATGCGTGCGGCTTCACCCGCATGCAGCTGAGTGCCGTGTGTGCCCGCAGGAATACGTTGCGTCACGCGCAACACTGTCCCCGCGTGCGTGCAATCGGAGGCACGGACGGCATAACCATCCATCGAGCTGTTGTCTTGAGGGGGCACTTGCAGGGCCGACACCACGTCCTGTGCCAGCACACGACCATCCGCGTCAAAGGTGGAAACCGATTGACGCTCGGTCAATGCCTGGGCTTGCGCCAACAGCTGAGGCAAGGCATCGTCGAGCGAAAGCAAGGCAGGTCGAGTCATAGCAACGGTGGGTGGTAATGAAAACGGTCTTCGTTCGCCAGCAACCAATCGGTGATGGCATAGGGGTCATTCAAATCGAGGACAGGGCGCTGCGTGGTTTCGGGCAACTCATGAGGCGAGTCGGTGGCAATGGCCACCACAAAATCATCGTCCAGGTAACGTACGGGTTGCGCCGACGCTTTGCGCCAGACCTCGACCTTCAGCAGATCACTTCTCTTAAAGCCTTCAACCAACACCCAATCCACTCCGTCGTACACCTCAGCCAGCAGATGGTGCACCGAGAGCTGAGCGGGTTGTTCGAATTGGCGCTGCAACACCAAACGTTGATTGGAAGCCACGAGCACTTCAAAAGCGCCCGCCTCACGGTGGCGCCAGCTGTCTTTACCGGGCTTGTCGATGTCAAAGTTGTGGTGCGCGTGCTTCACCACGGAGACGCGCAAACCACGCATGCGCAGGCAACCAATCAGTTGCTCCACCAAGGTGGTTTTCCCTGAGCCGGAATACCCGGCAAAGGCGACGACCTTCATGCGTGGTCGCAGTGCTGGGCGATGTAGGCCTTGATCTGAGCCACATCGGCCTTCATCACATGCACGCGCTTGGGCAAGGCTTCGATGCCTTCAAACTTTGCAGGGCGCGTGGGTTCTTGGCCCAAGGCTTCCACGATGGTGGCTGCAAATTTGATGGGCAATGCGGTTTCCAACACGATCATCGGCACGCCAGCTTTGACGTGCTCACGCGCCACTTTGACGCCATCTGCCGTGTGGGTGTCAATCATCTGTCCAAAGCGTTGGTGCACGTCTTGGATGGTGGCCAAGCGGTTGGCATGGGTGCTCTTGCCACTGGCAAAACCATAACGCGTAGCAGCTTCTGCGAAGTGCGGGTTGCGGCTCAGATCAAACTGGCCACTCTTGGAAATCTGCGCACCAAACAGGTCTTTGGTTAAGGCGGCATCGCGACCGAGCAAGTCAAACACAAAGCGTTCAAAGTTACTGGCCTTGGAAATATCCATCGAGGGGCTGGAAGTTTCGTGCGTGTCGGCACTGCCGCGTACACGGTACACACCGGTGCGGAAAAACTCGTCAAGGACATCGTTCTCGTTGGTCGCTGCGACCAAGGTATCCACCGGCAAGCCCATCATGCGTGCGACGTGACCGGCGCAGACATTGCCAAAGTTACCGCTCGGCACGGTGAAGCTTACCCGTTGGCTGTTCGCCGTGGTGGCTTGGAAATATCCCGCGAAGTAGTACACCACTTGGGCCAACAAACGCGCCCAGTTGATGGAATTGACAGTGCCAATTTTGTATTGAGTCTTGAAGTCCAAATCGTTGGACACCGCTTTGACCAAATCTTGGCAATCATCAAACACACCTTCGATCGCGATGTTGTGGATGTTCTCGTCCATCAAGCTGAACATCTGCGCTTGTTGGAACGGACTCATGCGACCGTGCGGGCTGGTCATGAAAACACGCACGCCTTTTTTGCCACGCATCGCGTATTCGGCCGCGCTGCCGGTGTCGCCACTGGTGGCACCAAAGATGTTGAGCTCTTCGCCACGGCGCGCCAACTCGTATTCAAACAAGTTGCCCAGCAGCTGCATGGCCATGTCTTTGAATGCAAGCGTCGGGCCATTCGACAGCGCCTCCACCCACAAACCATCTTCCAAGGGACGCAACGGCACGATGGCAGCCGTCCCAAACACCTCTTGGGTGTAGGTCTTGTGGCAGAGAGCTTTCAAGTCGGCTGCAGGAATGTCGTCGATGTACAGCGACAGCACCTCAAACGCCAAAGCCGCATAGCCCTGTGTGTGGAAGGTCGTGCGCAGGCGCGTCAGCGCGGCATCGTCCACCTGCGGGTAGTGCTCGGGCAAATACAAACCGCCATCGGGCGCCAGGCCCTCGAGCAGGATTTCACAAAAACGCTTGCGCTCGGTATGGCCGCGCGTGGACAAATACAGCATCAGTTCAACTCTTCTTTGCGGATGCGGGTGATCGGGGCCAACACAGTGCTGAGTTGTTGCATCTCAGCGATGGCTTGGTTCATCTTGGCTTCCACACAATCGTGGGTCAAGATGATGAGGTCGGTGTGGCTCTCGCCCTCACCGGCTTCGCGCTGCAACACCGCATCAATGCTGATGTCGGCGTTCGCCAAAATGCCCGTGACCTTGGCGAGCACGCCCGCTTGATCAGCCACGCGCAAGCGCAGGTAGTAGCTGGTGACCACTTGAGCCATAGGCAAAATTGGCAAGTTGCTCATCGCATCAGGCTGGAAAGCCAAATGCGGCACACGGTTGAGCGGGTCTGCCGTGTGCAACCGGGTGATGTCCACCAAGTCGGCGATCACCGCGCTGGCGGTAGGCTCGCTGCCCGCGCCTTTGCCGTAGTACAACGTGGTGCCCACGGCATCGGCTTGCACCATCACCGCGTTCATGGCACCTTCCACATTAGCGATCAAGCGCTTGGCCGGCACCAAGCAAGGGTGCACGCGCAATTCAATGCCAGAACCGGTGCGCTTAGAAATACCCAAGAGCTTGATGCGGTAGCCCAACTGCTCGGCGTACTTGATGTCTTGTGACTCGAGTTTGGTGATGCCTTCCACATAAGCTTTGTCAAACTGCACCGGCACACCGAAGGCGATGGCCGACATGATGGTGGCTTTGTGTGCTGCATCGACCCCTTCAATGTCAAAGGTCGGATCGGCTTCGGCATAACCCAAAGCTTGCGCTTGCTTGAGCACATCGTCAAAAGCTAAACCCTTGTCGCGCATCTCTGACAAAATGAAGTTGGTGGTGCCGTTGATGATGCCCGCCAACCATTGAATGCGGTTCGCGGTCAGGCCTTCGCGCAGAGCTTTGATGATGGGGATACCACCCGCCACCGCCGCTTCAAACGCGACCATCACGCCTTTTTTGTGGGCAGCCGCAAAAATTTCTGTCCCGTGCACGGCCAACAAAGCCTTGTTGGCGGTGACGACATGCTTGCCGGCCTCAATCGCCTCGAGCACCAATTGTTTGGCAATGCCATAGCCGCCAATCAGCTCAACCACGATGTCGATCTCTGGGTTGGCAATGACCTTGCGAGCATCGTCCACCACTTGCACGTTAGCGCCCACGATGCTCTTGGCGCGCGCCACATCGAGGTCAGCCACCATCGTGACTTCAATGCCACGACCCGCGCGACGTTGGATTTCTTCTTGGTTGCGCTTGAGCACTTCAAACGTGCCGCTGCCGACGGTACCAATGCCTAAGAGGCCTACTTGAATCGGTTTCATGCTTTTCTATTTCTGTAGTTTTCGAGGAATTTTGCAATGCGTGAGATGGCCTCACGCAAGTCATCTTCATGGGGCAAGAAGACGATACGGAAGTGGTCGGTACTGGGCCAATTGAAGCCCGTGCCCTGCACCAACATGACTTTGGTTTCTTGCAGCAATTCCAAGAAGAATTGCTGGTCGTCTTGGATGGGGTACACCTTGGGATCCAAGCGCGGGAACATGTACAACGCGGCATGTGGTTTGACGCAACTCACACCGGGGATGGCCGAAATGAGCTCGTAGGCCAAATCACGCTGCTTGCGCAAACGACCGCCTTCACCCACCAAATCATTGATGCTTTGGTAGCCGCCCAAGGCCGTTTGGATGGCCCATTGGCCAGGCACGTTGGCGCACAAGCGCATGTTCGAGAGCATGTTGAGACCCTCGATGTAGTCAGCCGCAGGCTTTTTGTCGCCGGACACCACCATCCAACCCGCGCGGTAACCGCACGAGCGATAACTTTTAGACAGCGAATTGAAGGTCAAGGTCAGCACGTCATCGCTCAAACTGGCAATGGGCGTGTGTTTGACACCGTCATACAAAACCTTGTCGTACACCTCGTCCGCAAAAATGATGAGTCCGTGTTTGCGTGCCAGCTCAACGATTTGCAATAACAACTCGTCGGAATACAAAGCCCCTGTGGGGTTGTTGGGGTTGATCACCACAATGCCCTTGGTGTGCTTGGTGATCTTGGAACGGATGTCCTCGATGTTGGGCATCCAACCGTTGGCCTCGTCGCACAAGTAGTGCACCGGCGTGCCTCCTGACAGGCTGACCGCCGCGGTCCACAAAGGGTAATCTGGGGCAGGCAGCAACAGCTCGTCGCCATTGTTCAGCAAGCCATTGGTGGCCATCACAATCAGTTCACTCGCGCCGTTGCCGAGGTAAATGTCGTCTAGCGTGACGCCTTTGATGCCCTGCTTCTGGGTTTCGTGCATCACCGCTTTGCGCGCACCAAAAATGCCCTTGCTATCCGAATAGCCAGCCGACGCGGGCAAATTGCGGATCATGTCCTGTTGGATTTCTTCGGGCGCATCAAACCCGAACACGGCCAAGTTGCCAATGTTCAATTTGATGATTTTGTGGCCTTCCTCTTCCATTTGACGCGCACGGTCCATGATGGGACCGCGAATGTCGTAACAGACGTTGGACAGCTTGTTGGATTTTTGGATCTTCTTCAAAGTCCCTCCGAGGGCTCTTTTACGGGGTGAAACCTATAATTTGACCACAGTTCTCAAGGCATTGAATGAAATTACAACCTGACCGCATCGAGACCCAGTCCGTGACCGCCTATGGACCGGGATGGCTGGCCATCCAGGGCGAAAAAATCCAACACAGCGTGCTGATCACCTCCGAGGGCCTGCGCCTGGATTGGGCCTGCGCTTGCTTTGACGATTTGACGCCCGAGCACTTTGCGCAACTGGCCGAACTGGACGTCGAGTTGGTCATTTTTGGCAGCGGCAGTCGCTTGCGTTTTGCCCCGCCTGCATGGCAAACGGGGCTGATGCAGCGCCGCATCGGGCTGGAAACCATGGACACCCAAGCAGCCTGCAGGACTTACAACATTCTGGCCGGAGAAGGTCGCAAAGTTGCTGCCGCCTTGCTGATTGAGCCCGTTGCCTGATCAACAGACAGGCTTATCAAACCCCTGGCTTTCTCGGTTAAAATATCAGGTTGCCGTAAGGGAGGTATCTAGACAGTTGCCTCCTCCACCCGGCCTTGTTTACTGTCACACCTGATTGAGCGCTATGGCAATTGTTGTCAACAAACCCCTACCCGAATTTGAAGCCAATGCAACAGGCGGCATCAAGGTAACCAACAACTCACACCACGGCCAAATGATGGTGTTGTACTTCTACCCTAAGGACAACACCCCCGGTTGCACCACCGAGGCCATGCAATTTCGCGACAAGTACAAAGACTTTGTGAAAGCCGGCGCGTTGGTGTTTGGCGTGTCCCGCGACAACATGAAGTCACACGATGATTTCAAGACCAAGCTTGAACTGCCGTTCGAGTTGATTGCCGACACCGAAGAAAAAATGTGTCACATGTTTGGTGTGGTCAAAAACAAGATCATGTACGGCAAAAAAGTCAAAGGCATCGAGCGCAGCACCTTCCTGATCGGCGCCGATGGTCTACTCAAAGAAGAATGGCGCGGCCTCAAAGTGCCCGGCCATGTGGACGAAGTACTCAAAGCAGTGAAAGCCCTGAAAAAAGCCTCTGCTTGAGCACCCAAAACTGTCACAGAGCTCGGTTATAGTGGCTCCATGACCCTGACAGAAGCGAACACGTTTCAAACAACAAGCCGCCTTGGCCTCCAGGCGGCTTTTTCGCTTTTTGAGTCTGCCTTTTCTCACGTTTCAACTCTTTAAGTTTCATTCATGCCCTTGCCACCCGCCCCTGCCAAACGTGCCGCTTTGTTGAATACCGAAGGTCTAGAAGCCGCTGCCTCAAGCAAATCACGTCACACCGCTCGTAAACCAAGCCGTCGGGATGAAGCCCTCGAGCATCCAGTTGCAGCCCCCACCACCCCGCAGGCAACCGTGGTAGCGACCAGCAAGAGCAACCGAAAACCAGAAGCCCCTGCGCGTGCAACCAAACCTAAAAAAGTCAAACACACCGGTCCCAAAAAGCTGTTTGTGCTCGACACCAATGTGTTGATGCATGATCCCATGTGTTTGTTCCGCTTTGAGGAGCATGATGTCTTCTTGCCCATGATCGTCTTGGAAGAGTTAGATGGTCACAAAAAAGGCATGACCGAAGTGGCGCGCAATGCGCGTCAAACCAGCCGATCACTGGATGCACTGGTGGCATCCCATAACGCCGACATCATCACCGGCATCTCGCTTGATGGCACAGGCCACATCGAAGTGGGCGGACGTTTGTTTTTCCAAACTGAGCCGTTGGATTTCACGCTCCCTTCCAGCCTGCCACAGGGTAAAGCGGACAACCAAATCTTGGGGGTGGTCGAAGCCCTGCGCATCAAGCACGCGCCGCGTGAAGTGGTGCTGGTATCCAAAGACATCAACATGCGTGTCAAGGCGCGCGCCTTGGGACTCGCCGCCGAGGACTATCAAAACGACAAAACGCTAGAGGATGGCGATCTGCTCTACTCGGGTGCCTTGGCCTTGCCGGAAGACTTCTGGATCAAACACGGCAAATCTGTGGAGAGCTGGCAGAGTGGCAGCCACACGTTCTACCGACTCACTGGCCCCTTGGTACCCGAGTTGCACATCAACCAGTTTGTGTATTACGAATGCCCGGGTGAACCCAGCTTGTACGCACGCGTGACGGAAATACGTGGCAAAACGGTGGTGCTGAAAACACTCAAGGACTACACCCACCTGAAAAATGCGGTGTGGGGCGTGACCACACGCAACCGCGAGCAGAACTTCGCCATGAACCTGCTGACCGACCCTGAGATTGACTTTGTCACCCTCACCGGCACAGCGGGAACCGGTAAGACCTTGATGGCACTGGCCGCTGGCCTGACCCAAGTGCTGGACGATCGCCGTTACACCGAGATCATCATGACCCGCGCCACCGTGAGCGTGGGTGAAGACATTGGTTTTCTACCCGGCACCGAAGAAGAAAAAATGGGGCCTTGGATGGGTGCGCTTGACGACAACTTGGAGTTCTTGGCCAAAGGTGACGGCGGCAATGCAGGTGAGTGGGGCCGTGCAGCCACCAACGAACTCATCAAGAGCCGTATCAAGATCAAGAGCATGAACTTCATGCGTGGCCGCACCTTCATGAACAAGTACGTGATCATCGACGAGGCGCAGAACCTGACGCCCAAGCAGATGAAGACCCTGATCACGCGCGCCGGCCCTGGCACCAAGATCGTGTGCATGGGCAACCTGGCCCAGATC